>ERZ773003.3-NODE-3-length-265514-cov-32.434176_pt1 | contig 265514 bp, 249 predicted proteins | sample MGYA00580668_ERZ773003 | MGnify/ENA primary metagenome ERZ773003 (study PRJEB29015, sample SAMEA2738002) | human oral metagenome | biome: human oral; feature: human-associated habitat; material: dental | place: China | collected 2126 ...
CGACCCGTTGGCAGAACGGTTTATTATCAATGGGCCTCTTGCTGGCGGCCGTGCTGGCGCTTCCTACCCTGCCTGAGTACGCTGACTTCATGCTTCATAAGATGCTGCCCATTCAGCGGGCCTGTGCGGCAACGGCAACAGCGGTAGAGAATATGGCTGCCTATCATCGTCTGTCGGATAAGATGAACACGGATATCCATATCGTGGAAAACCGGAGTAGAATCAAGAATATCGTTTTCATTTTAGGAGAAGCGACGAACCGCAATCATATGCATCTTTATGGATATTATCTGCCTAATACACCTCATTTTGACGAAATGGCGGCCAAAGGGGAAATCTGTGTTTTTCAAGATGTTATCAGTCCTCATTCCACGACGATTGCCGTCCTCAGCAAACTGTTTACCTTTTGCGACTACGAATCGGATAAACCGTGGTATGAATACCATAACCTCATCGATGTGATGAATGCAGCGGGTTATCGGACGTTTTGGCTCTCCAATCAGGAAAGTTCTGGAATCTGGGGGAACGTTGCCCAGATTTATGCCAATCACAGCACGTGGCATAAATTTACCCGTATCCGTGATTCGCAGGAAGATACGGGAATTTTAGATGAGTGCCTATTCCCTCTCTTGGAAGAGGCGCGGGAAAAGCACGCGGGAGATCGTAATTTTTATGTTCTTCATCTGATGGGGGGGCATGGTCTTTATTATAATCGCTATCCTTATGCTTTCCACAAATTCACCGACAAAGATATCCGGCTGAATGTGCCGCAGCACTTTAAGGAGATCGTGGCTCAGTACGACAATGCTCTTTACTATAATGATTACATTGTCGATCATATCATCAATACATTCCGGGACGAGGAAGCGATCGTTATCTACGTGCCGGATCACGGGGAAGCCGTGTACGATGAAGGTAGTGTCGCCGGGCATATCGAAGAAAATCCCAATCGCCATATGATTGAGATTCCCGTCATCGTCTGGGCGTCAGAGAAGTTCAAGGAAAAGTATCCGGACAAGTGGACCGCTCTCCGTGCAGCGGTAGATCGTCCCTACATGACAGACGATATGATCCATACAATCCTCGATATTGCGGATATCCACACCGAGGATTATCGGCCGGATAAGAGCCTTATCAACCCAAAATTTGATGCTTCCCGGCGGCGAATATTCAGAGATTTGGATTATGAAACGCAGATCCGGGGACGCGACAGAACGGAAAATGAATCGCCCTGATTCACGTTTTTTCTTCCATAAAGCATTGGTACGTGGCGGCCATTTCTTGTCGATTTTTGGCAGGCGGCCAGAGTTCGCCTATATTATTTTTTCGCAGCGCCGCAGCCAAATGAGGGTAGATCAGAGGATTTTCAGCTGTAAGTTTGGCAATTAATGCCTTCACCTTTTGCCGGGCGGTGTTTCCGTCTCGGGGGCAGGGAGAAGGAATCGGCGCCATTCCGTGGAAACGGGCGGCTTCTTGTATCTCGCGTTCTCGCAGATAAACGAGCGGTCGAATGACGGTGAGATCGCTGCGGTCAAGGTACGTTTTGGGGACGAAGGTCTGTATCTGCCCTGAATAGAGCAGACTCATGAGCAGGGTTTCCACCGCGTCGTCATTATGATGCGCGTAAGCGATCTTGTTGCAGCCCTGTTCTTTCGCGTAGCGATTGACGGCGCCACGCCGGAAAAAGGCACAGGTGTAACAGGCGCTCTTATTCGCCTCAGTCTCCAACATGGAGGCGATATCGACAGTCTGGATAGCAAAGGGAATATCCAGTGATTGAGAGAAAGCCCGCAGCGCTTCAGCATCAAAGTCCGGATTAAACCCGGGATTGACGGTAAAGGTGCGCAGAGAAAAATGTTTTTTTAAACGCTCGCGCATCATGGCCAGGGCGTAGGTTAAAAACAGACTGTCCTTGCCCCCTGAAAGGCCGATCAGGATCGCGTCACCTTCTTGAATGAGGTCAAATTCCACGATGGCCCGCATGATCTTGCTGAAATACACTTGTGGTAGCTGATATTTCATGGATAGTCACTTCCTTTGGGCCATTATATCGCAGGCAGAGGGAAAAATATAGCGGGAAGGTTTCCCTCCTGGTACAGTTGTTGTATAATTACAAGCATAGTAAGAATAAAGTTACGTTTCAAAGATTATCAATGGGGAAGGGGTTTTCCTTTATGAGCAGCATGAAGCCTATCTACGTTATCGGACATCGTAACCCGGATACCGATACGATTTGTTCCGCCATCGCCTATGCCGCCCTGAAACGTGCCGGCGGAGAGGACGCAGTGGCAGCGCGTACCGGGCCGGTCAACGCGGAAACAAAGTACGCCTTGGAATATTTTGGGGCAGAAGCGCCCATGTTCCTCTCTGACTTGTATCCGCGTGTCAAAGATATTATGCTGACCAATGATACCGTGGTACGGGAGACGGATACGCTGCATTATCTGGGGGAAGTCATGCAGAAGAATGCGCTGCGCTCCGTACCGGTGACGGACGCCGAGGGTATTTTGGCCGGGATTGTGACGGTCAGCGATTTGGCGCAGCGCTACTTTGAAGAAATCAACATGCAGAATTTAGACAAAGCCGGTGTTGCTCTGCGTGCTGTCGTCTCGATTACGGAAAGCAAGGTATTGGTCCCGGAGGATGAGAAGGCGTTAGTCCAAGGAACGGTGCGTATCGTATCGGGCAGTCGCCACACGGTAGAAAAACTGATTCATCCCGGCGACGTGGTGCTGGTTGGCGAGGGCCGATATGAGTCCATGATGGAGATACTCCAGCATAATATTTCTTGTCTGATTATTACCGATGAGGGCAAAGTGGCGGATGATGTTCTGAAAAAGGCCAAAAAGAATCACATTCTGGTGGCGAGAACACCTTACGATGCCTACACGGCGGCCCGGCTTATTAATCAGTGCGTCCCCGTAGGCTATATTATGAAAAAAAATATGATTTCCTTTGAGATGCAGCAGCTCCTGAGCGATATTAAGGGAACCATTGCTTCGACGAATTTCCGCAATTATCCGGTAGTGGAAAATGGCCGCCTGATTGGTTTGGTCAGCCGAGATAATCTCATGGTCCCCGAACCCGAGCGGGTTATTTTAGTGGACCATAACGAGCGGGGGCAGGCTATTGAAGGGATCGAAAATGCCCGTATTGTCGAGATTATTGATCATCATCGATTGGGTGGGATGCAGACCGGTGAACCGATTTACATTCGAGAGGAACCGGTAGGCTGTACGGCCACGATCATTGCTAATATGTACTGGCAAAATGAGGTGGAAATTTCACCCACCATCGCGGGGCTTCTGCTCTCGGCCATCATTTCCGATACTGTTCTCTTTAAATCACCGACCTGTACGGCGTATGACACGAAGACGGCGGAACGGCTGGCCGCCCTGGCAGGGGTTAAGATGGTACAGTACGGGATGGACATGCTGAAGGCCGGTTCGGGCATCGGTACGATGTCGCCTATGGAGATTGCGAAAAAGGATATGAAGGAGTTTCAATTTGGTGACTATCATGTCCTGATCAGTCAGATATCGGTCATGGGATATGAAGAGGTCATGAAACTGAAGGAGCAGTTGTTGGAAAGTATGACGGCTGTCTGTGAACAGAAAGGCTTTGATTTAAGTCTCCTCATGGTAACCAATATTTTAGAAGAAAGTACCGAACTGCTCTATGTAGGATCGCCAAAGACGCTCATCGGCGACGCTTTTCAAAAGAATGCTGCGGGAAATTCCATTTTTCTGCCCGGCGTGATGTCTCGGAAAAAACAGATCGTCCCACCGCTTTCAGAAGCGGTTCGACAGCTTCAGCTCTAAACAGGCTCTAGCAGGCTGGCGCAGTGATGCGGCAGCCTGTTTTCTGTAAAACGGAAGCGAACGGCGGCAGCGGGATACAGAGGAGGATACGGGTGGATATTTTTCAGGGACTAAACGATAGGCAGCGGGCTGCCGTGCAATGTCTGGAGGGGCCGCTTCTTGTCATGGCTGGCGCGGGCTCGGGGAAGACGAAGGTCTTAACGTGCCGAATCGCGAATCTTTTGGCACATGATGTACCGGCATACCGTATATTGGCTATCACATTTACGAATAAAGCGGCGGCGGAAATGCGTGAACGCGTGGATCGCCTCATCGGGGAAGAAGCGCGGCATGTCTGGCTGAGTACATTCCATTCCTTTTGTGCTCGGTTTCTGCGCCGGGAGATTGAGGCTGCCGGCTGCTATAAGAAGAATTTCGTCATCTATGATGCCGGAGATTCTCGGGCTTTGGTGAAAAACTGCTTGAAGGCGCTGAATTTAGATGATAAACAGTACGCGCCTAACAGTGTGCAGGCGGCCATCTCCAACGCCAAAAATCAGATGATGGGGCCGCGAGATTTTGCCCGGGCCGCAGATACGTTTTTTCAAAAAAAAGTGGCGGAAATATACGAGGCCTATGATGCGGCTCTCATGAAGAACAACGCTTTAGACTTCGATGACTTACTGCTTTGGGCCGTGTCTCTTTTGGAAAAGCATGAGGATATACGGGAAAAGTATCAGCGGCGGTTTGCCTACATCCTAGTCGACGAGTATCAGGACACAAACAGTGCCCAGTACAAACTGACACGACTTCTGGCCGACAGCCATCACAACCTTTGTGTCGTAGGAGACGCCGATCAGTCCATTTACGGCTGGCGGGGCGCTGATATGCGTAACATCATGGATTTTGAGACTGATTATCCTGAGGCGACGGTCATTCGGCTGGAGCAGAATTATCGTTCGACAAAAACGATTTTGGCGGCGGCCAACGCAGTCATACAGAATAATCAGAACCGTAAGCCAAAGGACCTCTGGACAAAAAACGAGGCGGGGGAAAAGATCACTTTGTATGTCGCCGAGGATGAACGGGATGAAGCTGGCTTTATCGCCGACACCGTTCGACGAGAGATGACAAAAACGGCCGTTTCTTACAATGATTTTGCTGTCCTTTATCGGACGAATGCCCAGTCCCGGGTCTTGGAAGAAGGATTTATGCGCTGTGGGATCCCCTACACCATGGTCGGAGGACTGAAATTTTACGAGCGCAAAGAGATCAAAGACATCATCGCTTATCTTCGCCTCATTTTTAATCCTTTGGATTCCATGAGCCTTCATCGCATTCTTAATGTTCCCAAACGGGGGTTGGGAGAGACCAGCCTGACACGGCTGGACGCTTATGCGGCGGAAGCAGGGCTGAATCTTTTTGATGTGATTTCGAGTCCTGCCTATTTGGATGCTGTGCCGCGTTTGTCGGCACGCACCCGAAATGTTTTATCTGATTTTTCCGCTCTGATCTTCGATCTTCTAACGCAGCAGGAAACTCTGCCATTGTCGCAATTTGTAGAAACAGTCTTAACCCTGAGCGGCTACATGGATGAATTGGGGAGAGATAACAAGCCGGAGAATGAAGCGAGGGTAGAAAACCTGAAAGAATTTATCAGTGTGGCACGCGATTTTGAAATGAGCGGGGAAACGCCGGATTTAGAGAATTTCCTGAATCATATTGCGCTGATCTCAGATATCGACGCGGCAGATATGGCTGAAGATCGGGTGACGCTGATGACCCTCCACGCAGCGAAAGGACTGGAATTTCCTATCGTCTTTTTAGCGGGCATGGAGGAGGGGCTTTTCCCCCACGCGCGAACACTGATGGCGCCGGACGAATTGGAGGAGGAACGCCGTACTTGTTACGTGGGTATCACTCGGGCGCAGCGCAAGCTGTATCTGAGTTACGCCCGGCAGCGCATGATTTTCGGCCGGACAACAGTGTACCCGCCCTCACGTTTCTTAGGAGAAATTCCTGAAGCGTATCTGGAAGCATTTGCTTCGGCTCCTCTGACCGGTCGACGAGGATATTCTGCCGCGCACAGGGCGAAAACGAGGGCGGCGGCTTCGCCTTCCAATACGTTGATGACGGGAAATCAGGCGTTGGCGTCTTTTTCTCAGCAGCCGATAACTTCCTCATCGGGGCCGAAAGGGGGCGGGGAGCCGCTGCTTCGACCTGATACAGAAACAGTGTGGTATCCTGGGGATAAAGTGCGGCACGGTAAGTGGGGATTGGGTACCATTGTATCCGTGCGAGGCGAGGGGGAAGAGCGGGAACTTCAGGTTGCTTTCCCCGGATTAGGGGTTCGCGCACTGATGCAAAAATATGCGCCCATCACCCGAGCCTGATGGGAAAAGAAAGAGTTGACATCATGGACATGCAATCCCTCAAGAAGGAATTGAGCACTCTGCGCAAAGAAATCCGCTACCATAACGATCGCTATTACAATCAGGATGATCCGATCATATCCGATTATGAATATGATCAGCTCATGCTGCGGTTGAAAGCGATTGAAGAAAAATACCCCGAATTGATCACGCCGAATTCGCCTACGCAAATGGTGGGAGGAACCGCCAAGCGGGAAGCGGGGGTACTCGTTCCTCATGATGTTCCCATGCTTTCTCTGCAGGATGTTTTTTCTCGAGATGAGGTCATAGCATTTGTCCACAATCTGCAGGAGACTTTGCCGGATGCGGAGTTTGTAGTGGAGGAAAAGATCGACGGGCTCTCCCTGGCCCTTCGCTATGAAAATGGGGAACTGCAACGGGCGGTCACTCGAGGAGATGGGATCATCCAAGGAGAGGACGTGACAGAAAACGCCCGCGTTATTGCCGATGTGCAGCCTCATCTCATCGAGGCGCTGCCTTACTTTGAAATTCGCGGCGAAGTCTATATGACTCGGGCGGCTTTTGCTGCGGTAAATGAACGACAGGAACTTTTGGGACTTAAGACTTTTGCCAATCCCCGGAATTGCGCCGCTGGTACCTTGCGGCAGTTGGACAGCCGGATCACGAAGGAGCGTCATCTCTCCCTGTTCGTGTTTAATTTGCAAAAAGCGGTAGGGAGAACTTTCGTTACTCATACCGAAGCGTATGAATTTATGAAGGCGCAGGGGATCACTGTCATCCACGACTATCACCTTTGCCGCACAGCAGATGAAGTTTGGACGGCCATCGTCAAGATCGGTGAGAGCCGGGGAACCCTTCCCTATGACATTGATGGTGCGGTGGTAAAGCTCAATAATTTGGCGGATCGAGAGAAGTTGGGCGCGACTTCTAAGGTGCCGCGCTGGGCCATCGCTTATAAATATCCTCCTGAGGAGCGGGAAACGATCCTTCGCCGTATAGAGCTCTCGGTGGGACGGACGGGACGCATTACGCCTACGGCGGTATTTGATCCGGTGTCGCTCTGTGGCACTATGGTAGAACGGGCAACCCTGCACAATCAGGATTTTATTGATCGATTGGATATACGCGTAGGGGATACGATCACCGTTTATAAGTCTGGTGAGATCATTCCAAAAATTCGCAGTGTCCTTCGAGAAAAGCGTCCGGCAAATGCGCTGCCTTTTCATATCGGAAATCGATGCCCAATATGCGGATCACTCGCTATTCAGGAAGATAATGCGGTGGATATTCGCTGCTCGAATCCCAACTGCCCAGCGCAGTTAGAAAGCCATATCCTGCATTTTACGGGGCGGGACGCCATGAATATCAAAGGGTTTGGGATCGCCGCAGTGAAGGCCCTCATAGAGAAGGGGTATATTCGAAACGAGGCCGACATTTATCAGCTGAAGGCGCATCGTGAGGATTTGATCGCGCAGAAGATTGTCGGAAAGGAAAAGAGTACCGATAATTTGCTGTCAGCCATTGAAAAATCGAAAACGAACGCTCCCGAACGTCTTCTTACCGGCCTTGGCATTCCTGGGATCGGCAAGGCGGCGGCACGGGACTTAATGAAAACGTTTCCTTCTTTGGAGCGATTGGCCAACGCGGCGCCGGAAGAGATATTAGGTGTTCGAGATATGGGGGAGATCAGTGCCAGAAACCTTGTTCAATATTTTTCTCTGGAGACGACAACGGCGCTGTTAGCTGAACTGAAAGCGCAAGGTCTCACCATGTCGAGACCTACCCGTGAAGCGGCAGATGATCGGTTGGCAGGCAAGAGTTTCGTTTTGACAGGGACGTTATCTGGCATGAGCCGTCAGGAAGCGGCGGCGCTCATCGAATCTCATGGAGGCCGAGTGGCGGGCAGTGTTTCCTCTAAAACGGATTATGTCGTGGCGGGGGAAAACGCTGGAAGTAAGCTGACCAAGGCGGAAAATTTGGGTATTCTCATCTTATCGGAGGAAGAATTGCAGGCGATGATCAATGGAAAATTAGAAATATGACCACTGCCACAAAGGTTTTTCCGACGGAGGGCCGAGTAATATGATATAATGCCTATACTGAGAAAAAATTAAGGATCGGATGGTGGTATTATGAAAGTGACGAAACAGGAAATGGAAAGGGTAGCCGTTCTGTCGCGTCTTTCCATTCCTGCGGATGAAGCGGAAGCATACACGGAGCAGCTCAGTGCTTTTCTGGAATACGTCGAAAATCTCCAGAAGGTGGACACGGAAAAGGTAAAGCCTACCACCTATGCTTTACCCATAGAAAATGTCTTTCGGACTGACGAAGTGAGGCCGTCCCTGCCGCGGGAGGCGGCGCTTTCCAATGCGCCTCTTCAGGAGGACGGCTATTTTAAGGTGCCGCGGGTATTGGAAGAATAAGCATCGGGGAGGAACAAGCGTGAAGCTATACGATAAACCGGCGCATATTCTGCACGATATGCTGCGGGAGAAAAAAATCAACGCGGTAGAGTTGACGAAGGATATTATAGCACGCATGGAAAAGGTGGAACCTAAGGTGGCCGCCTATCTGATGGTAACATCGGAAATCGCTTTGCAGCAGGCGCAGGCCGTGGATAAGAAGATCGCTGGGGGCGAAGAAATTACCTTTTTAGAGGGCATCCCGGGGGCTCTCAAAGATAATATCTGCACGCAGGGTATTACGACGACCTGTGCTTCCAAGATCCTCGAACATTTTGTGCCGCCTTATAACGCGACGGTTGTGGAGAAATTGCGGGCGGCAGGCGCTCCTGTTTTGGGAAAAACAAATCTTGACGAATTTGCTATGGGCGGTTCTACAGAAAATTCCGCATACCACCCTACACATAATCCGTGGAATTTAGATTGCGTTCCAGGGGGAAGTTCCGGAGGCAGCGCCGCAGCCGTGGCGGCCGGTGAAGCTATCTGGGCTTTGGGATCGGATACCGGCGGTTCTATTCGTCAACCGGCATCTTTTTGTGGTGTTGTGGGGCTTAAACCTACCTATGGACGAGTATCGCGTTATGGTCTGGTAGCGTACGCTTCTTCTCTGGATCAGATCGGACCAGTCACTCGGGATGTTACGGACAGTGCGCATCTTCTCAATGTTGTGGCTGGACATGATCCCCGGGATTCGACTTCCAGCCCCGCTGCTGTGCCGGATTATACGAAAGCGCTGAGAGAAGACGTTCGGGGGCTGAACATCGGTATTCCCCGAGAATATTTCGCTGCGGGGATGGATCCTGAGGTGGAGAAGGCGGTGCGGGAGGCCATCCAAAGTTTTCAAGCCATGGGAGCGACGCTGGTGGACATTTCTCTTCCCCATACCGAATACGCAATTTCGGCTTACTATCTCATCGCACCGGCAGAAGCCGCCACCAATCTGGAACGTTATGACGGTATAAGCTACGGGGCGCGTGTGGATGGAGCTGATGTGGCGGAACTCATGACGAATACGCGGAGCCAAAAATTTGGCCGGGAAGTAAAGCGTCGTATCATGATCGGTAACTATGCCCTGAGTGCCGGTTATTATGACGCTTATTATCTGAAAGCCTTAAAGGTGCGGACGTTGATACAGGAAGATTATACGACAGCCTTTCAAAAGGTGGATGTCATCATGACGCCGACGGCACCGACCCCGGCTTATCCTATCGGTGCTATGATTCATGATCCCTTGAAGATGTACTTGCAGGATATTTGTACTGTCCCTTTGAATTTGGCCGGTTTGCCGGGCATTTCCCTCCCCTGTGGCTACAATCGGGAGCATCTTCCCATCGGCCTTCAAATCATCGGTAAACCGCTGGATGAGGAAACCATCCTGCGGGCAGCCTATACTTACGAACAGAGCCAAAATTTTCACAATGAGACGGCCGGATTGGAAGGTGCAGAGGGATGAAATATGAAGCTGTTATCGGATTGGAAATCCATAGCGAACTGAAAACGAAGACCAAGATCTTTTGCGGTTGTGCCACCGGGTTTGGCGCGGAGCAGAATACACATGTCTGTCCGGTCTGTCTCGGTCTGCCGGGAGTTTTGCCGGTAGTGAACGCCCGGGTGGTGGAATTTGCCATCAAGGCCGGCTTGGCGACGAACTGCACCATTAACCAATACAGCAAGTTTGACCGCAAGAATTATTACTATCCCGATCTGCCGAAAAATTTTCAGACATCTCAATACGATCTTCCCATCGCCGAACATGGCTATGTAGACATTATGGAAGCAGGGAAAACAAAACGGATTCGGCTCACTCGTATTCACATGGAAGAGGATGCGGGTAAATTGGTCCATTCAGGAGAGAATATCAAAAATTCCGCCTCTTCCAACGTGGATTATAATCGGACGGGAGTACCACTCTTGGAGATCGTCTCCGAGCCGGACATGTCGTCCGCTGCAGAGGCCCGCGCCTATATGGAAAAGATCAAATCGATTTTAGAGTATATCGATGTGTCAAATTGCCGCATGGAGCAGGGCAATCTCCGGGCGGATATTAATGTTTCCCTGCGCCCTGTGGGATCCGAGGTACTGGGGACACGCACGGAGATGAAAAACATCAATTCCTTCAAGGCGTTGGAAGAAGCCATCGAGTACGAAATTGAGCGTCAAACGGAAGTTTTAGAGGACGGCGGACATATCGTTCAGGAAACCCGTACCTGGGATCCGGTACGGGGTGTGACGCTTTCTATGCGGAGCAAGGAAGAAGCTCAAGATTACCGGTACATGCCGGAGCCTGATCTGCCGCCTATCATTACGACGGCAGAGGAGATTGAGACGTACAGAAAAGCGTTACCGGAGTTGCCAGATGCGCGACGGGAACGGCTGGAAAAAGAATATGGTCTGTCTGCCTACGATGCGTCCAGTATCACTGCTTCGCGTCCTTTGGCCGAGTATTTCGACGCCGTCACGGCGACCGGTGCCGACGCAAAATTGGCAGCGAACTGGATCATGGGAGAACTGGCGAAGCATTTGAATGGGGAAGGCAAAACGATTACGGAGTCGCCGGTAGAGGCCTCACGCTTGGGGAAAATGATACAGATGATCAGCGAAGGCACCATCTCCTCAAAGATAGCAAAGGATGTTTTCGCGGCCATGTGGACCTCAGCCGACGCGCCAGAAAAGATTGTCAAGGACAAAGGATTAGTACAGATTACCGATACGAAAGAGTTAGAGACCATTGTCCAAGCCGTCATCGCCGCGAACCCGAAACCGGTGACTGATTATCAAAGCGGCAACAAGAAAGCGATCGGCGCGCTGGTGGGACAGATTATGAAACAAACCCAGGGGAAAGCGAATCCTGCTCTCGTCAATCAATTATTAGCGGCGGCTTTGGAGAAGTAGCTTTTCCCCTTGGGAAAAGTATCCTCGCCATCTTTCCTGAATTTTATGAAAAATGGCGGAAAACAAAATATATAAGGGGAATCATACGCAATGAGTATAAAATCGATACGAGCGAAACTTATGATCATTTTGTTGCCGATCTTGGCCGTCAGTTTTTTGGCCTTTTTCTTTATCAGTTATCGGATGTCCAGCAATATGCTAATGGAGGAAGCAAAGAGTTTATCTCAGGCTTTAGGCCGGCAGGCTGGTTTGGAAATGAAGCAGGCTGAAAGGGAAAAGGAGATATTTCTTGAATTTTTGGCTTCCGATCCCCGTGTCATACACGGTGATCATGATCAAAGGTTAGCGGCACTGGCAGAAACGAAACGGCGGGTGCCGAGTTTTGCCATGGTGGCTTTCAGTGATTTAAACGGTATGGCCTACAGTGATACAGATCTGCAAATGGATCGTTCTGATGGCATTTATATCAAGACCGTGCGGGAAACGAAAAAGCCGTATATTACCGCCCCCTTTGTGTCGCCTTCTTCAGGAAAGAATATTGTGTTGATTGCCAACCCGGTTATGGATGGCAATCAGATTGTGGGCATTATCTATGGAACACTGGAATTGGAGAGTTTCAACCCTGTCTTAGAGGCCACGAGATTCATGGAAACGGGTCATGTCTACATATGTGATGAGAGCGGCGTCGTCATGGTGGATGCAGCGGCACCAGATAATGTTGGTAAACTAAATCTCAGTCAGGTCACATCCAGTCGCACGATTGATGAACGATTGGTGGCAGCGTTTAAGACGGCATTGACTTCTGACGATGCGGTTTTTCTTAGCTATAAGCAATCTACCGGCCGGGATATGATGGGTGTCCTCACATCAATAAAACTCTCAGGCCGTACTTGGGTAGCGGTCGCGGTGGCGCCTGAGGAAGAAGTGGCGGCCGGATCGATAAAACTGCTTAAGGTGTTGGGAATTTTGACTCTCGTGATCCTCGTTGTCATCTCCGTTGTTGTGGCCGTCATGGCAGGGAGAATGGGCAGTAATTTACGGACGCTCCTGGCAGCCAGCGATAACATTAATCGGGGTGATTTGCGGGAGAAAGCGATTGCCATAGACACGCAGGATGAGATTGGTACGCTGGCTGCCGGCTTCGACCGCATGCGTCGCACGATGCGCCTTCTCATTCAGAACATCCAGAAAAATTCCGAAGAATTATCAAATGCGGCTACCGCGCTTCATACAGCTTCCGAGCAGTCGGCAGAAGCCTCTAACAGTGTGGCTGTTTCCATTACCGAGATCGCTGGGGGGATTGAAGATCAATCGTCAGCGGCAGTTTCCGCCGGTCAGGCTGCCGGAACAATTGCTGAACGCGCTGGAAATATGGCGCAAAAAGCGAAAGCCGTCTCTCAGGCGGCAACGGAAGCCTCTTTGAAAGCAGGCGAAGGACGTAAAGCGGTTGACGATGTAGTACGCTACATGGAACATATTGAGGATGGTTCTAAGACGATTACTGCTGCCATTGACGCCTTAAAAGATGGGTCACAGAAGATCAGCGAGATTGTGACCATGATTTCCGGCATCGCGGGGCAGACAAATCTTCTGGCTCTCAATGCGGCCATTGAGGCAGCTCGTGCCGGGGAAGCCGGGCGCGGTTTCGCTGTGGTAGCCGACGAAGTGAGAAAATTAGCTGAACAATCGGCAATGTCTACCCAGCAGATTGCCGATTTAGTCGGAGCGATTCAAAAGGATATGGGGAAAGCCGTTGCTGCCAGTGGTGAGGGCGCAGAAAGCGTTGCGCAGGGACTGATTTCCGTCCGGGCAGCGGACGAAGGCTTCCAGGCGATCTTCGCCTCCATTGAAACCTTAGAGAAAGGCATCGGGGAAATCACGGCGGGCATTCAGCAGATGGCTACGGAAACGCAAGTAGTAGACGCGCAGGTTGCTTCTATTCAGGAAACCAGTACGAAAAATTCGGATCATGCCCAGAGCGTGTCCGCGGCCACGGAGGAGCAATCCGCTTCCATGGAAGAGATCGCAGCTTCTTCGCGGCATTTGTCGAATTTAGCGGAAGGACTGAATCAGGAAACTAAGAAATTCCAAGTTTGAAATCTCCTATTGGGCGAGTTGGACAAGTCTATGAAGGTGTGCTATACTACTTACCATGTTATGAAGCGCTCGTAGTCCAGTGGATAGGACGTTAGCCTCCGGAGCTGAAAGCGGCAGTTCGACTCTGCCCGAGCGCACCATCTGACGGATCAGGCGTGCGACGAATCAGAGTCGCGCGCCTTTGCTTTTGTTTGGATTATCCCCTATAATATCTATTTGAAAAGAGTTTTCAGTGTTGGCAAACGGCCGTTTCATCAGTATCATCGTGAGAGGTGGTGCGATGAGAGGAACCGACGAGGAGAACAAAGAGACATGGAAATGACCCCGATGATGCAGCAATATCGTGCTACGAAAGAACAGCATCCGGAGGAGATTCTCTTCTTTCGTCTGGGCGATTTTTATGAAATGTTTTTTGAGGACGCACGTATCGCTTCCCGAGAACTGGGGCTGACTCTTACCAGCCGCAGCGGCGATGTGGGCCAGGCACCGATGTGCGGGATTCCCTGTCACGCGGCGGAGACATATATTACCCGTCTTATCCGTAAGGGCTATAAGGTGGCTATCGCTGAACAGATCGGTGATCCCAAAGCGCCGGGCCTTACAAAGCGTGAAGTGATTAAGATCGTGACGCCGGGGACGATTCTTTCGGAGAATGCTCTTTCCGAAACGCAGAATAATTATATCGCGTTGCTTTACGAGGAAGGTGAGGTATTGGTCCTGTCGGGGGCCGATATTTCGACGGGGGAGTGCTTCTACGGGATATATCAGGGGGATAATCGGCAGATGCTGCTCCAGGATGAACTGTACCGCCTGATGATGCCTGAACTTTTGTTGGCGGGAGAGTTTTCCGGCCGCGAGGACCTTGACGCTTTCCTGAAGCTGCGATTGCCGGACTGCTCCCTCACGAGACTTTCGGCGACGACTACGGGGGTAAAGGAATGGCTGAGCCGTCATTTTCCGGCTAACGAATGGCCGAACGAAGAAGCGGCGCGCATTGCGATGGCAACGCTTCTGGCTTATCTTCACGATACGGTCAGGACGGATCTGAGTCATCTGAATCGATTGTTGTTCCTCGATTCCGGTGAGAATTTGGTGTTGGATGCCAATACCTTGCGGAATTTGGAAATTACACGCAATTTGCGGGATGGCGGCAAAAAGAATACCCTCTTGGATGTTTTGGATTACACGGAGACGGCTATGGGAAGCCGTCTCTTAAAGAAATGGCTGGAACATCCGCTGCTTTCCCTTGTTCAGATTAATCAACGCTTGGATGCTGTGGCGGAATTAGCGGAGGATTTTGCGCTTCGGCAAGACCTTAGGGAGAGCTGCAGGGTTATTTACGATTTTGAACGGCTTTTGACCCGAGTGGAGGTTGGGACGGCCAATGCTCGAGATCTGGTTGCTTTAAAGATTTCCTTTCAGGCGCTTCCCCGCATCAAATCTCTCTTGGTCGAGCGTCAAGCGGCACTGCTTCAATCTGGACACGATAATATCAAATTATACGATGAGTTGGCCGCACTCTTGTCACGGGCTATCGTGGATGAACCGGGCGTCTCCGTGCGGGAGGGCGGTATCATTCGTCCCGGCTATCACGCGGAGTTGGATGAATATCGCCGGATGGCGCACGACAGCAAGCAGCTTCTCCAGGAAATGGAAGAGCGGGAGAAGACGCGAACTGGCATCAAAACCCTTAAGATCGGTTATAATAAAGTTTTCGGTTATTATATCGAGGTTCGCCACAGTGGCCGGGAGTTGGTTCCGGCGAATTATGTACGCAAACAGACGCTGGCCAACGCCGAACGGTACATTACGGAAGAATTGAAAGAGTTTGAGACAAAGATCTTAGGGGCGCAGGAAAAGATTGTCAATTTAGAATACAATCTTTTTATGGAATTGAGGGAGATATTAGTCAAAGAGCTGGCAAGCATCCAGCAAACGGCCCGGGCGATCGCCCAGGTGGATGTGCTGACTGGTTTGGCGGAAGCTGCTGCCGCCCATAACTATATCCGACCGCAGCTTTTGGATAATGGTGAAATCCGTATCAAGGATGGTCGCCATCCCTTGGTAGAGCGGATCCTGACCCAGGATCTTTTTGTGCCCAACGACGCGACACTGAATCATGCGGAAGGGGAAATCCTGCTCATTACCGGTCCGAATATGGCGGGAAAGTCAACCTATATGCGCCAGACGGCACTTTTAACTCTGATGGCCCAAGTGGGGAGCTTTGTTCCGGCTCGGGAGGCAGCCATTTCACCGGTGGATCGGATATTCACCCGCATCGGGGCCAGCGATGATTTAGTCAGTGGTCAGAGCACCTTCATGGTGGAGATGAACGAGGTGGCCCAAATATTAAAGTATGCGACCAAAAATAGTCTGATCATTTTGGATGAGATTGGGCGGGGAACGAGTACTTTTGACGGCATGAGCATCGCTCGGGCGGTGGTGGAATACATTCGGGATCACATATACGCTAAGACCCTCTTTGCCACCCATTATCACGAACTGACGGATTTAGAGAGTGAACATATCAAAAACTATTGCGTCGCCGTAAAGGAACGTGGCACGAAGGTGGTGTTTCTCCGGCGCATTGTCGCCGGGAGTGCCGATAAATCCTACGGTATCCACGTCGCTCGCCTGGCTGGGCTGCCGAATTCCGTCACCCAACGGGCGCAAGTCATCTTAGACGCTTTGGAAGCGGAAAAGGAAGGTGCGGCCTGCCTGATGGAACGGGAAGAAAAAGCTGCTGCATCACCCCCCCAGGCGGCGATGGAGTCTCTTTTTACGTCGTCTTTGAGCGCTGCGATTCTCTCCCTGGATGTCATGACGATGACCCCCTTGGAGGCGATGAATGCCTTGTACAAACTGCAAAATCAGGCCAGAGAGGAGGCGGGGAAAACATGAGCCGTATCCATGTTCTCGATGAAAATACCATCAATCAGATTGCCGCCGGGGAAGTGGTGGAGCGTCCTGCCTCGGTGATAAAGGAGCTTTTGGAAAACGCTATCGACGCCGGTGCTAAGCATATCGAAGTGGAGATCATGGCTGGAGGTACCAGCTTTATGCGGGTGACAGACGACGGCTGCGGCATGGACAGGGACGACGCGGCTTTGGCTGTCGAACGCCATGCCACGAGCAAGATACGCAAGGCAGAAGACTTGATTGCCGTATCTACACTTGGCTTTCGCGGTGAGGCCTTGGCTACTATTGCGGCCGTGTCACGTTTTTCCCTGCAGACCCGGCGGGAAGAGAATGAGTTGGGGACAAGCATAAAAATGGCCGGTGGCGAAGGAAAAGAGCAGGGGGAGATCGGATGCCGGGTGGGCACTACCGTTAAGGTGGAGGATCTCTTTTTCAATACGCCGGCCCGAAAAAAATTTATGAAGACAACCCATACCGAAGGGCAGAAAATCAACGAGTGTGTCGTCCGGCAGGCGCTGGCGAATCCTCATATCGCGTTTCGCTTTATCAGCAACAATAAAGTGTCGTTGTCCACCCCGGGCAGCGGCGATTTAGCGGCTGCGATCCGGAGCGTTTACGGCGGGCAAGTGGCCGAATCGTTGCTTTCTGTCACCTTCTGTGAGGACGATCTCGAAATTCAGGGATATTTGACAAAACCCTCCATGCTTCGCAGTAGTCGCGCTTGGCAGACGTTTATTGTCAACGGGCGGCAGATAGAAAATAAGGCGATGGCGCGGGCACTCGACAATGCTTATCATTCCCTTCTGCCCAAGGCCGGGTATCCGTTGGCGGTACTCTTACTCAAAGCACCCCAGCGTTCCATGGATGTTAATGTGCATCCGCGAAAAACAGAAATTAAATTTGAGGATGAAGGGCGGATCTTTCGGGCAGTTTATAAGGCAGTACGGGACGCGATTCGTCCCGCGGATCAATCGCTGGAAGAGGTGGCGGCCGTCGTTCCCCATCTGGAGCGTCATATCGTGTCGGTGCCTCTGGCTTTGGCTACGCCATTGAAGGGAAGTTCGGGAAGCGGTGTGCTGGATGGAACGGTACACATATCAAAAAATTATGGGGCGGAGCCTGCGTTGGCGTCTGTAGGAACAAAAACGGATATGGAGCAGTTTCGGTCGGTGCAGGCTGCGTTGGCTAGCGAGAAAAAAGCGGAGGCTCCCCTCCGTTACGATTTGCCGGAGCTGCCGGCCAGCGGGGTAGCGGAACCGGCTGCGGTACCTTTTGAGGATTCATCTCGTCGGATTTCCATGACACCTATCGGACAGGTGGCTCTTTGCTATATTGTGGCCAAGGATGAAGATACTCTTTATTTGGTGGATCAGCATGCGGCTCACGAGCGCATTCTCTATGATCGTTTCGCGGCTATGACGGAAGCGATTCCTTCGCAGCAGCTTTTAGTGCACTTGGTTCTTTCCTTTAGTGCGGCGGAAGCGGAACTTTTAGAGCGGTATCAATCGCTGTTTTTCCATTTGGGATTTGATCTGGAAGGGTGCGGCCCGGAGGAATTTCGCCTTAAGGCGGTTCCGGCAGATATTCCCGTCGGCGAGGTGGAGGATATCCTGCGGAAGATTTTGGGGTGCCTCTTGGAAATGCATGATGTTACCGCCGCTGAAATACGTCATTCCTGTTTGGCCATGACAGCTTGCAAGGCGGCCATCAAGAGGGGCGATGCTTTGAACTTGCGGCAAATGCAGATTATTTTAGACGAACTTTCTGAGACGGCGCGGCCTTATACTTGTCCTCACGGTCGTCCCACCATCCTTCGTTTTACCAGCAGTGAACTGGCTAAAATGTTCAAGCGGACGTGACTGTGGAGAATCTTATCGTCACCACCGGAGCGAAGATGGAATCGGCGAACGTCCTCTTGGCCGAGGATATGGCGCGGCGTCTTTCGGCCTGTTATGTGGAACGGGGGCGGGATTCCCTAATTTCTTTGCGGCGCAAATATCATGTAGCCTATATTTTGATTGTTCGACACGGCGAATTATTTTTAGCGATGCCCGAAGGAGAATTCTTTTTTCATCCCAGTATGGCTCATGTGCGGGTAAAAAATCTGCGCCAAGGAAGGCCGGATCATTTTGTGGAAGCCGTCGGACTGCGGGCGGGGATGTCTGTTCTCGACTGTACGTTGGGGTTAGGGGCAGACGCGATTGTTGCCAGTTATGTCACAGGGGCGGAAGGCAATGTCCGCGCTTTGGAGAGTCGGCCCCTCATTGCGGAGATCGTTTCCTTTGGTCTTTCCCACCCAAGGGAAACGGGACCTATGGGGGAAGCCATGCGGCGCATACGGGTCATCGCGGCGGATTACGGTGATTTTTTGTACCGTCAACCGGATAAGTCTGCAGATGTGGTTTATTTTGATCCCATGTTTCGCCAGCCGTTGTGGGATAGCGTTGGTCTTCGTCCGTTGCGTTCCCTGGCGGATGGACGTCCCTTAGAAAAAGAAGTGCTGCAAGAGGCCTGTCGAGTGGCGCGCCAGCGGGTTGTCATGAAGGAATCCCATAACAGCGGGGAATTTGCCCGACTGGGTTTTTCACTGTTTGCGGGCGGAAAATACAGTCGTATTCGATACGGAATCATGGAGGTATCGTCCTAAAAGCGGAGGAAGGCTTTACATTCTCTCGCTGACGGATATATAATATAAAATAACGTGTTGTGATCGGGCGTGTTTTATTTCTTTATGGTAGTTGGATCGGACGGTATACAAATTTAAGAAATATGGGGGTGTCTTTTTTTGTCAAAAGGAAAAGTGCAGATTATCCCTTTGGGAGGATTAGGCGAGATCGGTAAAAACATGACTGTCATTCGAGTGGATGACGAGATTCTACTGATCGATGCTGGTTTAATGTTCCCCGAAGAGGATATGCTGGGAATTGATCTCGTCATTCCCGACATCACATATCTGTTGGAAAACAAGGATAAGATCAAGGCCATCGTGCTGACGCATGGGCACGAGGATCATATCGGAGCGCTGCCGTATGTGCTGAAACAGATTGATGTTCCTGTTTATGGCACACGGCTCACACTGGGAATTCTGACCGGGCGTCTGAAAGAAAATAATGTGGATTGCGGCAGTCTTCATCCTGTAGCGGCAGGAGATACCATTGATATAGGGTGTTTTTCCGTGGGTTTCATTCGAGTGAACCACAGCATCCCTGACGCTGTAGGCCTGTCCATAAAAACACCGGTGGGGATGATCGTTCACACTGGGGATTTCAAACTCGATTACACACCGGTAGATGGGAAAATGACCGATTTTCGGCGTTTTTCGGATTTAGGCAACAAGGGTGTCCTTTTACTTTTAGCGGATAGTACAAACGCGGAACGGGAAGGACATACGCCTAGTGAACGCACAGTGGGTGCGGCATTTGATAAAGCGTTTCACAACGCCCGGCAGCGCATTATCGTGGCAACATTTTCCTCCAACGTGCATCGCATTCAGCAGGTCATTGATACGGCGGTTCGCTATAAACGCAAGGTGGCCATTCTCGGCCGCAGTATGGTGAACGTTGTCAATATTTCGTTAGAGATGGGCTACATCAACGCACCAGAAGGAACTTTGATCGATATTGACGAGATCAGTCGCTATTCCATGTCACAGATTGTCATCATTACCACAGGCAGTCAAGGAGAACCGATGTCGGCTCTGACGCGGATGTCCATGTCCGAACATCGCAAGGTTAATATTGTACCCGGTGATACCGTCATCATTTCGGCCACTCCGATCCCCGGCAACGAAAAATTAGTGGCCCGTACGATCGATAATCTGCTGAGATTAGGAGCAAGCGTTGTTTACGGCAGTGCAGAAGGCATTCACGTTTCGGGGCATGCCAGCCAAGAGGAGATTAAACTCATTCATAATCTTGTTCGGCCTAAATTTTTCATGCCGGTCCACGGAGAGTACCGTCATTTGGTGAAACATGCGAAATTGGCGCAGGAACTTGGGATGCCGAAGGAAAATATTTTCATCGGCGAGAACGGGCAGATTTTAGAATTTACCCAAGAAAAAGGTGCGGTAGCCGGAAAAGTCACGGCAGGACGCGTGTTGGTAGACGGGCTGGGGGTCGGTGACGTGGGAAACATCGTTCTACGGGATCGCCGTCAGCTTTCCCAGGATGGTATCCTGATCGTTGTGACTACGATGAATCGAGAGACAGGAGAAGTGATCGCCGGGCCGGATATCGTATCGCGCGGTTTTGTTTACGTGCGAGAATCGGAAGCCCTGATGGAGGAAGCGAGAGAACGGGTTGAACAGGCGCTGGAACGCTGTCAGGATGGCAAAGTTACCGAGTGGGTCAGCATCAAGTCCAACGTTCGAGACGCATTGGGCCGGTATCTCTTTGAAAAGACAAGACGCCGCCCGATGATCTTGCCTATCATCATGGAAGCATAAGCAAAATCAGAACCGGCGGCCTTTTAGCCCCGGTTCATTTTATCTTTTGTGCGCTAAATGGCGCGGGTATCATAACGAGAGAGGACGAGACCTATGGGGGACAGCGTGGCAAACCAGCCGATACCTTTCGTGCATCTTCATACCCATACGGAATATAGCCTGTTGGATGGGGCCAGTCGTATTCCGTTACTCATTGCTGAGGCGAAACGATTGGGAATGGAAGCGTTGGCTATTACCGATCATGGCCAGATGTACGGCGCGGTTACCTTCTACAAAGAAGCCAAGAAGGCAGGGATTAAGCCCATCATCGGGTGTGAGATTTATGTGGCGCCGCAGTCCCGTCATGACAATTTCGAGGTGGATGGCGTCAGGTACTATCATTTAATCTTGCTGGCAGAAAATGAAACCGGCTACCGAAATTTAGTGAAGTTAGTGTCGCTGGCGAATTTAGAAGGCATGTATTATAAGCCGCGGGTGGATAAAGAGCTTCTTCGCCAATATCACGAAGGACTGATCTGCCTCAGTGCTTGTGTCGCCGGGGAGATTCCTCAAGCCATCGTCCGGGACAATATGGAAAAAGCGGATCGTCTGGTTCAGGAGTATGCGGAAATTTTTGGGTCGGATCATTTCTTTCTGGAAATTCAAAAGCACGGTTTACCTGATGAAGAAAAGGCTGCCGCTGGGCTGATCGAACTCTCAAAAAAGCACCATATCGGTTTGGTCGTGACCAATGACTCGCATTACATTCATCGGGAAGATCATGAATTTCATGATGTTCTCCTGTGCATACAGACAGGTAAGACGATGGAAGATCCCAATCGTATGCGCTTTAACAGCGACGATTATTATTTGAAATCTGCTGCCGAAATGGCCGCACTTTTTCCCGAGTACCCAGAGGCGATGGCGAATACGGTTCACATTGCGGAGCGCTGCAACGTAGAATTTTCCTTCGGGGCGCATTATCTGCCAAAATTTCCTCTGCCAGAGGGAGAAACAGAGGAAGGATATCTGCGTGAGCTTTGCGAAGAAAAGCTGCTTTCGCGCTATGCATCGGTGACGCGGGAAGTGCGAGAACGACTGGATTATGAACTGGATATCATCCATCGTATGGGGTTTGACAGTTATTTTCTAGTGGTTTGGGATTTTATCCATTACGCGCGAACGCAAGAGATCGCTGTGGGACCGGGCCGTGGCTCAGCGGCGGGAAGCATTGTTGCCTATGTTCTGGGGATTACGGACATTGATCCGTTAAAGTACGCACTCCTTTTTGAGCGGTTTCTCAATCCCGAGCGTATCACAATGCCGGATATCGACGTTGATTTTTGTTATATCCGTCGTAAAGAAGTTATTGAATATGTTAAAAAGCGCTACGGCGAGGATCATGTGGCCCAAATCATCACGTTTGGGACCATGGCGGCACGAGGCGCGGTGCGGGATGTAGGGCGTGTCCTTGATCTTCCCTTCGCTGAAGTGGACCGCATTGCCAAATTGATTCCCACGGAGCTTGGCATTACCCTGGATAAGGCGCTGAAGGAATCGGTTGATTTCCGCCAAGCGTATGAGGGGAGTGCTGCCACTCGGAAATTGATTGATTTGGCCCGAGATATCGAGGGGATGCCGCGCCAGTCATCCACCCACGCTGCCGGAGTAGTGATCGCGCGGGAGCCACTGACTCATTATATGCCAGTGCAGATTTCGGACGGCACGCTGGTGACGGAATACGATAAGGATCTCGTTGAAGAATTAGGCCTTTTGAAGATGGATTTCTTGGGCCTCAGGACGCTGACCGTATTGGGGGATGCCGTAAAGAACGTAGAACACAGTCGGGGACTTCACCTGGATTTGCGAAAGATTCCGCTTCGCGACGAAAAAACCGCTCAAATGCTTTGCGAGGGGAAAACAGGCGCCGTGTTCCAGATGGAATCGGCGGGTATGACCGCCTTAGTGAGGGACATTCAGCCGGAAGGGTTTGAAGATCTTATCCCTACGGTGGCTTTATATCGTCCGGGACCTCTGGGCAGCGGCATGGTACAAGATTTCATCGATGGCCGCCGTGGGAAAAGGCAGGTATCTTACCTTCATCCTTTATTGGAACCGATTTTGAAAGAGACCTTTGGAGTAGTTCTTTATCAAGAGCAAGTCATGCAAATCGTGCAGGTTTTGGCCGGGTTTTCTTTGGGGCAGGCGGATCTTTTACGCCGGGCCATGGGGCACAAACAGCCGGATCTTTTGATGAAGCAGAAGGAAGATTTTCTAAGGGGGGCGAGAGAGAACGGCATTGAGGACGGTTTGGCTCAAAAGATCTTTGAGCTTCTCTTTCATTTTGCCAACTATGGCTTCAATAAATCACATAGTGCGGCCTATGCTTTGGTGGCATGGCAGACCGCTTATCTGAAAGCTCATTATCCACCGGAATTTATGGCAGCTATGCTGTCCAGTGTCATGGATTTCAATGATAAGGTGAGCGTCTACATTGAACTCAGTCGGCGTATGAAAATCGCTATTCTGCCCCCGGATATCAATGCCAGTTCAGCGACTTTCAGTGTGGATGGAGACGCTATTCGTTTCGGGCTGGCGGCGGTCAGGAATGTGGGGGAGGCGGCTATCAGCGAGCTGGAAACGGTGCGAAAAAAAGGCGGTGCCTTTAAATCACTTTTAGATTTTTGCTCGCGAGTGGATCTGCGCATCGTCAATAAACGCGTGGTAGAGAGTCTGATTAAATGTGGTGCCTTTGATTCCCTTAAGGGGCGTCGTTCACAACTTTTGGCTGTCTTAGACAACGTTCTCAATACGGCGGCTTTGTCTCAGCGGGATATATCTAACGGTCAGACGGGGCTTTTTGACGACGATTCCTTGGCTCCGGCGTTGGAGGTTGCTTTGCCGGATTTGCCGGAGGAACCGCCGGCGCAGCTTTTGGCCTGGGAACGGGAAATGACCGGATTCTATATTACAGGACATCCCTTAGATAAATATCATGATGTCATGGAACATCTTCCGCCTCTGCGGCGGGTTTTAAGCGGCGAAGCCAAAGAACGCCAGTTGGTTCGGGTCGCTGGGCTGGTGGCGAACGCCAAGCGTATCGCTACCAAAAAAGGAGATACCATGTGCTTTGTCACTTTGGAGGATTATACCCACAGCATTGAGATTATTGCTTTTCCACGAGTGTTCTATGAGAATATGAATCTTTTGACCGTGGATACGCCGGTTGTTGTGGAAGGACGGATTAATCTCACGGACACGGGGGCTAAGATTTTGGCAGATCAGATGTGGTCACTGGATTCGTATCACTCGGATTATTACGTTACCATTCATGAGGCCGATGCTTCGGAGGAAAACTTTCAGGCGCTTCGACAGATTTTTACGCAATATCACGGAGATCATACGGTTTATCTCTATATGGCGGATAAAAAACAGCGAATCAAAGCGGAGCCGCAGTATTGGCTGAATGGTGATCCCGAAGCGATAAAAGCTATCGAAGGTCTCTTTGGAGAAGGTTCGGTGCAGCAGCGGTAGAATCTGGGGTGAGAAGCAGGGGATGAGGAGACGCAGCAAGTCGTCGGCGAAAATTTTCCGTTTACAGAGAACGGCACCGTAGAGCAAAGGAGAGACAGCGTTGGAACGGTTGCAAAAACTCATTAGTAGGGCGGGGATTGCATCGCGGCGGACAGCCGAAAAAATGATCGCCGAAGGGCGCGTGTCGGTGGACGGACAAGTAGTGACGCAAATGGGGGTCTCGGTCGATCCCGTGAAACATAGAATATGTGTCGACGGAAAACCGTTAACCAAACGGGAACGGCTGGTTTATTTTATGCTTTATAAACCACGCGGCTATATTTCCACTGTAAAAGATGAACGGGGACGGCGAACGGTATTAGAGCTTTTGCCAGCTATTCCCGAACGAGTCTATCCAGTGGGGCGATTGGATGGTAACACCGAAGGCCTCTTGCTGTTAACGAACGATGGAACACTGATGAATGGCCTTCTGCACCCTCGCAATGAGATCCGTAAAACATACATCGCACAAGTAGAAGGAGATGTCACGGCTGACGCCGTTGGCCACCTGCGTCGGGGGGTGCGTCTTTCCGATGGGATGACGGCTCCGGCTGAAGTTCATATACTGGCACGAGACGGAGAACGTGGCCGTACGCAGTTGGAGATCGTCATTCACGAAGGACGCAACCGGCAGGTGCGGCGCATGTGTGAAGCGGTAGGGTACACGGTGCACCGCCTGAAACGGATTCGTTTCGCCGGCCTTGACCTTTACGGACTGCGGCGCGGGGGTTGCCGTTCCCTTACTGAGGAGGAAGTCAGCTTCCTCTATGAGCTGACAAATTTTCGGCGACAGGCCAATTGAGACGGGACGCGTATGAAAAAAATCATTGTGGTGGGCGGCGGCCCTGCGGGGATGATGGCCGCTGTTAAAGCAGCGGAAAACGGCGGAAAAGTCACTTTGTTAGAGAAGATGGAGCGGTTAGGGCGCAAACTGATGATCACCGGCAAGGGACGCTGCAACATTACCAACATTGCTGATATTCCGGAAATCATTAAAAATATTCCTGGAAACGGTATATTTTTAAGCAGTGCTTTGCGGGCTTTTGACAATCATGATATCATTCGGTTTTTTGAAGAATGCGGTGTTGCTACGAAAGTTGAACGCGGAGGGCGTGTATTTCCTAGGAGTGATAGGGCCGAGGATGTAGTAGCGGCGTTGATAATGCGGCTTCATGAGTCCAATGTGGATGTTCGCTGCCATGCGCCGGTAAAGACCCTGCTTACGGCAGAGGGAAAAATTGCCGGCGTTCGGCTTTGCAGTGGTGAAGAAATGATAGCGGATGCGGTGATTTTGGCGACGGGAGGTGCTTCTTATCCAGAGACGGGATCCACCGGCGATGGGGTAAAGATGGCGGCGGCAATGGGACATCATATCGTTCCTCTCCGGCCAGCCTTGGTTCCCTTGGAAGTGGAGGAGGCCTGGGTGAGAGAATTGTCGGGTCTGTCCCTGCGAAATGTAACGGCTGGTTTGATCGTGAACGGTTCCCTTCGCGAAAAAGCCTTTGGCGAGATGCTCTTTACGTATTTCGGCATCAGCGGCCCCATCATCCTCACCTTGAGCCGACAAGTTTCTCTGGCCTTACAGCAAGGGGATTTTGTAGAAATCCTTTTGAATCTGAAACCGGCTTTAACTGCTGAACAGCTTGAAAAACGGATACAGCGGGATTTTGTTGCTCATCAAAAGAAAGCCATCAAAAATGGGCTATGTGATCTTCTGCCGGCGCGGCTCATCCCGCCGATTCTGGATTTAGCGTATATTCCTCGGGGAAAACCTATTCATCAGATCACCCGGGAGGAACGGCGGCGTTTGGCGGTGATTTTGCAGCATTTACCGTTGATGGTGCAAAGGACGAGGCCGTTGGCGGAAGCCATTGTCACTATGGGCGGCGTTGCCACCCAGGAAATTCATCCTAAGACGATGGCTTCAAAAATCTGGCCGGGGCTTTTTGTTGCCGGTGAGGTGGCAGACATTGACGGCTTTACCGGCGGTTATAATCTGCAGGCAGCTTTTTCCATGGGGGCGGCGGCAGGAACGTGGAGCGTCAGAGAAAATAATGAAAAGAGGTGAGTTCGGTGCAGGCAAAAAGAATTGAACGTGTAACGCGGGGATTAACAGGTGAGGTCGTAATTCCCGGCGATAAGTCTATCTCTCATCGCAGCGTCATCTTGGCCGGATTGGCGGAAGGGCCAACAGAGATTGTTCATTGGCTGGAGGCTGCAGATTGCCTTTCCACTCTGGAGGGAATGAAGCGATTGGGAGCCGGCATCACGCATCGGGGCGAAGGGATGCTGACAGTCCACGGTGTCGGTTGGAACAATTTACGAGAGCCGGAGAGCGTTCTGGATGCAGGAAATTCTGGCACCATGCTGCGCCTTTTATTGGGGGCGTTAGCGCCTCAGCCTTTTCTTACCACATTTATGGGGGACGCTTCCCTCTCGCGACGTCCGATGGGGCGAGTCATACAGCCTTTAACACAGATGGGCGCGAAGATTGTGGGCAGAAAGGGCAACACCCTGCTTCCCATCACGCTCTTGCCGGCAAAAAAAAGTCTGCGGGGTATCCGCTATGAAATGCCGGTAGCCAGTGCACAAGTAAAATCCGCACTTCTCTTAGCCGGTATTCAAGCGGAGGGGGAAACAACAGTCGTTGAGCCTCTCATGTCGCGAGATCATACCGAGCGATTGCTGGATATTTTCGGTGTTCCGATCAAACGCACCAGAGGGCAAGTAACTGTGCAGCGGGCTTCTCTTCATGCACCGGAACGTATAGAGGTACCTGGTGACATAAGTTCTGCGGCGTATTGGTTGGTGGCGGCGGCTCTCATTCCGGGCAGTGATCTGTTGCTCAAAAATGTGGGGATCAATCCTACGCGGACAGGAATATTGGATGTGATGAAAGCCATGGGGGCGGATATCACCCTTCTGGCCGAACACATAAGCGGGAGTGAACCCGTGGCGGATATTCGTGTCAAAGCTGCCCCGCTTCGCGGGGTTTCCTTCGGCGCTTCCCTCATACCACGGCTCATTGATGAAATTCCCGTCATCGTGGCGGCGGCTCTCTTAGCTGAGGGTGAGACAATTATTACCGGAGCGGGAGAACTGCGGGTCAAAGAAACCGACCGTCTGCAAGCGATGGCGGAGGAATACAATAAATTGGCGCCAGGTAGCCTGACGGAACTTTCCGATGGATTGGTCATTCACGGGCAGTCCGCTTTACGTTTTGCTGCTGTCTCTTCTCGGGCAGATCATCGTATTGCTATGGCACTGGCGGTTGCCGGGGCGGCGGGAGATGGAGTGGAGATCAGGGATCCGGACTGTGTCGATATTTCTTATCCTAATTTTTATCAGACGTTAGAAGCACTGCGAAAATAATATTTAACGGAGGAATGGATGAGATGAAAAAATCGGTAGTCGCCATTGACGGCCCGGCGGGGGCGGGGAAAAGTACTATCGCCCAAATGGTAGCGAAAAAATTAGGCTATGTGTACATTGATACGGGAGCGATGTACCGAGCCGTTGCTTGGAAGGTACTGCAAAGCGGTCAGCCGGTGACGGACGCGCTCATCCTAAAGATTGTTGAGGATACCAATGTCAGCTTGGAAAATGTGAACGGTCAGATATACGTGAAAGTGGATGGTAAAGACGTCACGGGCCAGTTACGGACGCCGGCTGTCACGGGGCTTGTTTCCCGCGTGGCGCAGTTAGCACCGGTGCGCGAGAAAATGGTGCTTTTGCAGCGCGAAATGGCGAGAAACGGTGCGGTCGTCATGGATGGTCGGGACATCGCCTCTCATGTTCTTCCCAAGGCCGATGTAAAGGTGTTTTTGACCGCTTCTATTGAAGAGAGAGCCAAACGCCGCTGGCAAGAAGTCAAGGACAAAGGATACGTCGCTGACCTTGAGGAACTGAAAAAAGAAATTGAAGCCCGGGATAAAGCGGACATGGAGCGAGCGGTATCGCCTTTGGTGCGAGTGCCCGAGGCGGTTCTTTTGGACACGACAGGCATGGGGATCGAAGAGGTTGTAGCGGCCGTTTTGAAGTTGTGCAGGTGATGGATTGTGTATAGTTTGCTGCAAGCATTTTTTACTTTTTTTTTCCAGGTTTTTTTTCGAGCGGAAATTATCGGGCGGGAGAATCTTCCGGCGGGGGGCGGCGTTATTTTGGCGGCCAACCACATGAGTAATTGGGACCCGCCGCTCTTGGCCACTTTTTTGTCTCGCCCGGTCAGTTATATGGCCAAAAAAGAACTTTTTGAGGTGCCGGTTTTAAAGCAGATTATTCGCAGCTGTTATTCTTTTCCGGTAAAGCGGGGTGCGGCGGATCGCGGTGCCATTAAAGCAGCCCTGCAGGCACTTAAAGAGGGGCGGTGTATTGGCCTTTTCCCCGAAGGAACCCGCAGTCGGGACGGTAAGATTCATAAGGCTGAAGGAGGGGTAGCGCTTTTGGCTGCCTTGGGGAATGTGCCGGTAGTACCTGCTGCCATTTTGGGTACGGACCGAATTTTTTCCCATGGTATTTTTTTCCCTAAGCTTACGGTCATATACGGAGAGCCTTTGTTTTTTTCAGGGAAACATAATGATAAAGAAAACTTGCAATTGTTTTCACAAAAAATTATGGAAGAAATTGTAAAAATGGTAAAATTGCATAGCAAAGAATAGCTATGATATGATATACTGTAAAAACAGGTTGTTGGAAACAGGGTGATGTGGTACTCTTATGGAAGTGATTTTAGCCGATTATTTAGGCTTTTGCTACGGTGTGAAGCGCGCCATCCATTTGGCGCGCAGCAGTGCGCAGCCGGGGCCAGCTAGTACGTTGGGGCCTATCATACACAATCCACAGATGGTGTCGCGATTAGCGGACGAGGGCGTAGATGCCGTCGATTCGCTGGCAGAAGTGCCTGGCGGCGGGACGGTAATCATCCGTTCCCATGGCGTGGGACCGGACGTATATGATGAGGCTGGAGAACGGGATCTGCATATCGTAGACGCTACGTGTCCCCATGTGAAAAAAGCACAGATGGCGGCGCATCAGCTCTTTAAGGATGGCCGCGAGGTCGTTATCATCGGGGAAAAAAAACATCCAGAAGTCAAGAGCATTTTCGAATGGTCGGGGCGAAACGCCGTAGTTGTGGAAACCGAGGAGGAAGCGAAAGAACTCCCGCCTTGTGATAAGTTAGGTATCGTGGCGCAAACCACTTTTTCTGGAGATAAATTTCGAAACATCGTCAATTGTCTTTTAGAAAAATCGAATGATATTCATATTGTGAGGACGATTTGTACCGCCACGGATCAACGGCAGAAAGCCGCGATTGAACTGGCGGAAAAAGTTGATTTAATGCTGGTGATCGGCGGGAAGAACAGCGCCAATACCACAAGATTGGCACAGCTGTGCGCGGAGAAGACAGTGACCCATCATCTGGAGACCGCTTCCGAGCTTCAGGATGCATGGTTTCATAATATTAAAAAAATTGGTATCACAGCCGGCGCTTCAACGCCCGACTGGATTATCAAGGAGGTATATCAAAAGTGTCAGAGGAAATGAAAAACGACGAGTTTGAAAATTTATTAAAGGCGGAGGAAGAAGCGTTACAAAACGCCGAAGTGGGCGACGTCGTCCAAGCTTCGGTGGTTTCCGTGGATAATAGCAGCGCGTTGGTTCATATCCCGGGCTTTAAGTCGGATATTCCCATTGACAAGAAAGAATTGGCTGTACCGGAACCGGACGCGGCGGGGGACGTAGTTAGCGTGGGAGATGAGATTGACGTCTACATCGTTTCTTTAGGGGGCGAACATGGCGCAACGGTTTCCAAAGTCCGAGCAGATCGGTTAGTGGCTTGGAAAGATTTTGATGGTATTGTGGAGCGCGGCGAAATTCTTGAGGCTGTGATCACACAGGTCGTGAAAGGTGGGCTGGTGGCCACGGTTCGCGGTCTGCGAGCTTTTATTCCTGCCTCTCAGGTGGAGCTGCACTTTGTCAAGGATCTTTCGGTGTATGTCGGACAAACCGTTCGGGCGTTGCCCATTGAATGCGATGTGAAGAAGCAGCGGTTGGTTCTTTCTCGCCGAAAGCTTTTAGAAGAAGAGCGGGAAAAGAAACAGGAAGAGCTTTTTGCTACATTGGAAGAGGGAACGATTCTAAAAGGGACGGTCAAGCGCATTGTGGATTACGGCGCGTTTATCGATATCGGCGGTGTCGACGGCTTGGCACATATCTCTGATCTCTCCTGGGAGCGCGTGAAACATCCTTCCGATGTTTTAAAAGTCGGTCAGGAACTTGATGTGCTGGTGAAAAAATTTGATAAAGAAAACAAACGCATTTCTTTGAGCGTCAAAGAAACGACGACAGATCCGTGGTTTGACCGCATTGAAAAGTATCACGAGGGTGAGATCATTGAGGGCAAGATCATTAAACTGACGGATTTCGGGGCCTTTATGGAGATTGAGCCGGGCTTTGACGGCCTCATTCCCATGGGAGAGTTGTCGAATAAGCGTATTGCCCGGGCGGACGAAGCCGTTCATACCGGAGATGAGGTTTCTGTGAAAATCCTTCATATCGACAAGCGGCGCAAACGCATTTCGCTGAGTATGACAAAGGCGAGAAAGGATACGGAAGACGAGGCGGCCGTACCTGCCCCCGCGGACGAGGGCGCAACACCGAACGAATAAATTTTGCCTGTGCATGAAAAACGGTTTTGGGGGAGTGATGAGTACTACTTCATCACTCCCCCTTTCTTGAAAGGAAAACGGTCTTGGGTACGACATATGGAACGATTCTCCGAGTGAAAAAAAACGGCCTGGCAGAAGAATTGGGCCTTGTGGCAGGGGATAAGATTTTATCAATCAATGGGAACCGACTCCGGGATATTATAGATGTAAGTTTTGCCATGGCGGAGGAAGAGATTGAGCTTTTGGTAGAACATGCTGACGGTGAACGGGAACTTATGGCCTTCGATAAGGCGTACGACGAAGAATTAGGCGTGGAATTCGCCGCGGCCGTTTTTGACGGCATACGCCAATGCGCCAATCATTGTTGTTTCTGCTTTGTAGACCAGGTGGCACCGCACATGAGGGATACCCTCTACATCAAGGATGATGATTACCGATTATCTTTTTTGTATGGGAATTTTGTTACCTTGACCAATCTTTCCGATAAAGATTTCCGACGCATTAAGGAATACCATCTATCCCCGCTTTTTGTTTCCGTTCATGCCACGAATATGGATCTGCGGGCTAATATGTTGGGAACGCCTCGCGCCCGGGAACTTATGGTGCAGTTGGCGCGGCTGGCCGAAGCGGGGATCGCTTATCACACACAAATCGTTCTCTGCCCAGGGATTAACGACGGGGGAGAATTGGAGCGTACGTTACATGATCTGTCAGATCCTCGCCTCCGTGTTCTCTCGGTGGCGGTGGTTCCTGTGGGGTTAACGCAATTTCGCACTGGCTGTTATCCGTTGGCGCTTTTTGACCGTGCTAGCGCTGCCCGTGTGATTCGGCAAGTGCGGCGTTGGCAAGTTCGCCTGCGACGAGAGACGGGCCGATCCTTTGTTTATCTGGGGGATGAATTTTATTTATTGGCGGGATCAGAATTCCCGCCTGTTACGGAATATGACGATTTTCCCCAGTTAGACAACGGGATCGGTTTGGTGTCGAATTTCGTGGCAGAATGGGAAAAGAGTATGGCAGCACATGGCACTGCGTACGCTGCTCCGCTGCATCTCGATGTGATCTGCGGCACGGGAGTAGCGCCGGTATTTAAAGAGATATTGGCGAAATTATCAACGCCTGGCCTCACGGTGCGCTTAGTTCCGGTGGAAAATGTCTGGTTCGGAAGTTCGGTTAATGTGTCGGGGCTTTTGACGGGACGTGACATTGAGGCAGCCCTGCAAGCAGTAAACGGCCCCCGGGATGGCGTCATCATTCCTCGGTGCGCCTTGCGCAGTGGTGAGGATCTGTTTTTAGACGATTATCCGCTGGCGGTTCTTCAGGAACGACTACAGGTGCCCGTAGAATCAGCCCTTAGCGGCGCCGAACTTCACGATCTCCTTTGCCATTGGGGAGAAAAACGGCGTCACGTTCCGAAAGAGCGCTTTTATACCTGGCAGAGCAACGCCGCTTATACAAAATTGGAGGAAATGTAATATGAGCAAGCCCATCGTCGCCATCGTAGGACGCCCCAATGTAGGAAAGTCCACGTTGTTCAATCAGATCGGAAAAAAACGGGTTTCCATCGTCGATGACATTCCTGGCGTGACCCGGGATCGCATTTATTTGGACGCTGTCTGGCTTGACCGGGCTTTTACCATGATCGATACGGGAGGTATTGAGTTTAAAGCAGAGGATAGGCTTCTTTCCTCTATGCGGCGGCAGGCGCAAATTGCCATAGAAGAAGCGGATGTTATTGTTTTTGTCGTTGACGGACGTACCGGATTGACGACGACGGATGAAGAGGTTGCTAAGATCCTGCGCACGACGAAAAAACCTGTGGTGTTGGCTGTTAATAAGATTGACAGCCCGAAACAGGTAAACGATGTGTATGAGTTTTATCACTTGGGATTGGGGGAGCCGATTCCCATTGCCGCGGCGAATTCTCTGAATCTGGGAGATCTGTTGGACGCGATCGTAGAGGCTTTTCCCAAGAATGATGAGACAGTAAATGAGAACGACGAAATCCATATCGCCGTCATTGGCCGCCCCAATGTGGGAAAGTCGTCGTTGGTTAATGCCGTTTTAGGGGAAGAACGGGTGATTGTCAGTAATATTCCCGGTACAACAAGGGATGCCATCGATACGCACTTCGTTAAAGATGGGATTAAATTCACACTCATTGATACGGCCGGCATGCGCCGCAAAGGACGAATCGACGAAGATATTGAGCGGTACAGCGTCATGCGTTCTTTGCGTGCTGTAGATCGGGCTGATGTGGTCTTGCTGGTGCTCAATGCAGTGGAGGGGATCACGGATCAAGATATCAAAATTGCCGGGTATGCTCACGAGTCAGGAAAGGGCGTGATCCTGGTAGTCAATAAGTGGGATCTTTATGAAAAGGACGAGAAATCTACGCTACGGTTTACCGATGATCTTAGAAATCAGATCGCTTTTTTGCAGTATGCCCCGGTACTCTATATTTCGGCGCTGACAAAACAGCGGGTTCCCCGCGTGACAGATTTGGTGAAGTATGTGGCGGAGCAGCAGGCCATGCGGATTCAGACCAGCACACTGAATGATCTCATTCAGGACGCCATTGCGGTTAATCCACCGCCGGCGCACAAAGGTAAACCGCTTAAGATTTTCTTTATGACGCAGACGGGCATTCGGCCGCCGAAGTTTGTCATCTTCGTGAACGATCCAGATCTCATGCATTTTTCGTATCTACGGTTTATTGAAAATAAACTGCGGGAGACCTTTGGTTTTGAGGGGGCTCCCATCCGAATCATTCCTCGCAGCAGGAATGAGAAAAAGGAGGAATGAGTATGCCGCTGTTTTTGGCTTGCGTCGCCAGTTACCTTATCGGTTCCATTCCCAATGGTCTCATTTTCGGTAAGCTCTTTTGGGGCGTCGATTTGCGTGAGCATGGCAGCCATAATATCGGGGCGACTAACGCCTGGCGGACGCTGGGCAAGGGTCCGGGCTTTCTGATCTTTTTTCTTGATTTTTTGAAGGGTGTCTGTGGGGTTTATCTGGGCAGCCTGACCGATTCATCCCCTACGTCTCTGGTTTTAGGCGGGCTCATGGCCATTGTCGGCCATTCCTGTTCGTTATTTCTTCGTTTTAAGGGTGGTAAAGGGGTTGCAACCGGGCTAGGTGTCATTGCTATGCTGATGCCAAAGACCACGATCCTAATTTTCCTCTTATGGTTCCTTCTGGTATATTTTACGGGCTACGTTTCTCTTGGCTCTGTCGTTGCGGCTTCCTTTGTTCCTTTTTTGGCATGGTGGGGACATGAACCAGAGGCGTACATCGTGTTTGGCATCACGGCGGCGATCTTTGTGATCTACCGGCACAAGACAAATATACAACGGCTGTTAGCGGGTACGGAGAGCAAGATTAAAGCTGGGAAACGATCATAGGAGATGTAAAGGGCGTGTTGTACTAGAATCGGGACGGAAGAGAGTCTTTTGTCTGGCGGCTTGAGTTTCTTTATATTTATTGCAAAGTATGTTATACTGTAGTCCGTTAGAATTTTACGCTTGTCCACTAACCATGGGGTTAACTTCTGGGGGAGTTTCTGGGGAGACGGGGGTGGAAGGCGACGCATTTCATTACAACTGGAGGCCGGAACATGGACAAAGAGAAAAGTAGTTTTTTTTTGGTGCGCGAAGAAATTTTGCCGGAGGCGATAAAAAAGACGATCCGTGTCAAGGAAATGCTCAAGCGCGGCAACGCCCGTACTATTAACGAAGCGGTCGAAAAGATGGATTTAAGCCGCAGTGCTTATTATAAATATAAGGATTATGTTTTCCCTTTTTATGAGGCCAGCCGCAATAAGATCGTTACCTTGACTTTTTTGCTGGAACATAAAAAAGGTGTTCTGTCCAGTGTACTGAACACAATTTCTAACGATTCAGGCAGTGTTATGACCATTAATCAGGGCATTCCTTTACAAGGTGTGGCCCATGTGACGGTTTCCATTGAAACCGTGAATCTGACCGTGGATTTGGAAGCTCTCCTCGACAAACTTCGCATGGTGGATGGGGTCAAGCGATTGGACGTGTTGGGGCAGGCGTAGGAAGCGCATCGGCAGGATATTTACAGACATCGTGGGGAAAGGTGCCAGAATGGATAGACCTGTTACAATCGGCATGTTGGGCTCGGGGACTGTGGGAACGGGCGTAGTGCATGTTCTGAAAGAAAATGCTTATGAGATCAGCCAGAAGGTGGGCGTTCCCGTTCAAATAAAGACTGTATTGGTGCGTGATACGCATAAGGTCCGACCGTATATGAAAGATCTTCATCTGACCGATGACTTTGAGGAAATCCTGGGAGATGATGCAATCGATATCGTCGTCGAGCTGATGGGAGGACTACACCCGGCCCGTGAATATATGTTGGCGGCGATGAAAGCAGGAAAACATGTGGTGACGGCCAACAAAGACGTGGTGGCCCAGTTTGGCAAGGATATGTTCGAGGCGGCGGAGGAATACCATACGGGATTTCGTTTCGAGGCCAGCGTAGGTGGTGGGATTCCAATCGTTACGCCGATTAAGGAATGTCTGACGGCGAATCGCCTCACGGAAATCATGGGCATCGTTAACGGGACGACGAACTACGTGTTGACGAAAATGACTCGGATGGGCAGCGATTACGCCAGTGCGTTGAAAGAGGCGCAGGAAAAAGGCTATGCCGAAGCGGATCCGTCAGCGGACGTGGAGGGGCTGGATGCAGCCCGTAAGGCGGCGATTTTAGCGTCATTGGCTTTTAATACACGGGTTGGGTTGTCAGACGTATCCGTGGAAGGGATCACGAAAATTACGCCGGAAGATATCGATTATGCGCGGAAATTGGGCTATGTGGTTAAACTTCTGGCCATTGCCAAAGATTCTCTGTCACAGGGGATTGATGTGCGTGTTCATCCGGTTTTTCTCCGGGAATCACATCCCCTGGCAGCTGTCAACGACGTTTTTAACGCGATTTTCGTAAAGGGAAATGCTATCGGCGAAGCCATGTTCTATGGGCAGGGGGCGGGTGCCTTACCTACAGCTTCGGCAGTTATTGCGGATATCGTGGCCTTAGCTCGACAGATTACCAAAGGCGTGGGGGATGAAATCGGCTGTACCTGCTTTGCGCATAAATCGTTTTGCCGATTGGATGATACGATTTCTGATTATTACTTGCGTCTTTTGGTCGCCGATGAACCGGGTGTTTTGGGGACGATCGCCACTGTTTTCGGCACGTACGGCGTGAGCCTTAAATCCGTTATTCAAACGCGGTATGTAGGGGATAAAGCCGAGATCGTCGTGATCACTCATCGGGTACAGCACCGGAAGATGCGAGAAGCGGAGCAGGCCTTAACAGATCTGGCTGTGGTGGAACGTATCTCCAATGTCATCCGGGTGGATACGCCGCGGGAGGACGGAACGTGATGGCGCGATCGGTGAAGGTTCGGGTGCCGGGGACCAGTGCCAACTGCGGGCCGGGTTTTGACAGTATAGGCGTTGCCTGCACTATATACAATGATTTGGAACTTACGCTTTTGCCGAATGAACATTTGGAAATCACGGTGGAGGGGGAAGGGGCGGATAATATCCCTTTAAATTCCCGTAACATGGTTTGGCGTGCTATCCAACTGCTCCTGAAACGCGCGCATCGCTCTCGTGAATATCCCGGTGCCGCCATTCGCATGGTAAATCGTATTCCCCTTTCCCGTGGATTAGGAAGCAGTGCGGCAGCCATCGTGGCCGGGTTGAAAGCCGCCAACGTCCTTTTGGAAAATCCTTTCAGCCGCCGTGAGCTTTTGCAGTTGGCAACCGATATGGAAGGCCATCCCGATAATGTAGCGCCGGCTCTCTTGGGTGGGTTTACTGTCAGCCTTCTGCATCAGCGGCGGGCGGAGAGTTTTTCTTTTTTGCCGCGTCTTCCTTTAAAATTGGTGGTGGCGATTCCGTCGTTTCATCTGTCTACACGCTTGGCGCGGAACGCGTTGCCCAAGACAGTTCCTCTTGCCGACGCGGTGTTTAACGTCAGCCGAGCGGCGCTTTTGGTGGGCGCGCTCATCAAGGGAAATATTCGCTTTTTACGCCATGCTTTTGACGACGCACTTCATCAACCTTATCGGGCCGAACTCATTCCCGGTATGTATGATGTGATGGATGCGGCCAAGAAAGCGGGCGCTTTGGGGGCGGCCATGAGTGGGGCAGGGCCGTGCTTGATGGCTTATACTTTGGGAGAAGAAGCCGTCATCGGTGATGCGATGGTACATGCGTTTCGCGCCCATGAAATTGAGGCGCGGTGTCTGCTCTTGGACATTGAGCGGCGAGGCGCGCATATCGTAAAAGAAGAGCACTAAGGTTTGAGGTAGTTTTTATGCAGGAAATGGCCTTTGTAAAGCAGGTACGGGCGGCCGGAGGCAAAGTTTATGCGGTTGGCGGCTGGGTACGGGATCAATTGCGTGGGGTCTCACCCAAGGATAAGGATTATGTTGTTGCCGGTCTTACGGCAGAGGCATTTACCGCGCTCTTTCCGGAAGCGAAATGTGTGGGAATTTCGTTTCCGGTTTTTCTTTTACCAATGGGAAAATGGTCGGCGGAGATCGCCTTGGCGAGGCGGGAGCGAAAGCGGGGCACTGGGTATCGGGGGTTTGCGGTAGAGGCTGATGGCACGGTCACCATCGAGGAGGATCTCTTTCGACGGGACACGACCATAAACAGCATGGCCATGGAACTGCCGGGCGAGAGGCTCATCGATCCCTACGGTGGGCAAAACGATATTGACAAACACCTCATTCGCGCTGTGTCTTCACATTTTATGGACGATCCGGTCCGTGCCCTGCGGGCGGCGCGACAAGCGGCCGAATTTGATTTTTCTGTTACGCCGGAAACAATTTCCTATATGACGGCTTGTCAAGACGAATTGTGCCGAGAGCCGGGGGAGCGGATTTTAGGGGAACTGACGCGGGCGCTTTCTTCGCCGCGTCCATCGGTCTTTTTTCGCGTCCTCCGGCAGGCAGGCCTTTTAGAGGCTGTTTTTCCCGAGATTCATGCCTTGATCGACAAGACCCAGCCGGCCTTTTTTCATCCTGAAGACGATGCGTTTGAGCATACGATGTACATCGTGGACGCAGTGGCAGCAGAAAATGAAGATGTTGTCACCCGTTTTGCGGCGCTCGCTCACGATTTAGGAAAAGGGACGACACCATCGGAGATGCTCCCGCATCATTACGGTCATGAAGACCGTGGCATAGAGGTTTTAGATGCGTGGGGAAAACGTCTGCCGTTTTCCACACGATGGCGGGAAACGGCTCGCTTCGTTATTGCGGAACACATGCGGGCGCCGCGTTTGAATAAACCGGGAAAGATCGTACGTTTGCTGCTGGCCCTTAGTCGACTTCCCATTGGGGCGGCAGGATTTTCTCTCATCATTCAAAAAGATCACGGCAGTTTGCCGTCGTATTTGGCGCATGCCTCAGAATATCTGCGCCTCATCCAGTCCGTTCGCGGCACGGATGCACCGAAGGGGCTCAGAGGGAAAGCGATAGGAGATTGGCTTCTGTCGCGACAAATCCAACTCTATCAGGCAGCTTTTAATAAGGTCGCTTTTGTCGCTTCCACCTGATCCATCAAGCGTTCCCTTGTTCCGTTCGCTGTATCTGTGCTATAATATGGACACTTAGCGAGCGCGACCGCAGGGAACGGGCGCATAGTGAGATATATACCGGAACACTTTTAAAGGGAAGGGGCGTCCGGCCTGCGTTTAGTAAGTATGGTATAATAAAAGACAAGTTTTTTTAGATTGACGATTTTATTTTTTTAGGAGGAGCAACATGAAATCAATGATCCGAGATATCGCTTTGGCCCCTTCGGGGCACGATAAGATCGCGTGGGTGAAAAATTTTATGCCGGTCTTAAATCAAATCGAGGCGGAGTATTCTCAAACGAAGCCTTTTGCCGGGAAGCGTATCGTCATGACGATCCATTTGGAAGCTAAGACGGCTTATTTGGCCTTAGTGCTGAAAAACGCCGGGGCGGAGGTGGCGATCACCGGCAGTAACCCCCTTTCCACGCAGGATGATATTGCTGCCGCTTTGGTAGAGGACGGAGTCTTGGTCTACGCTACGCACGGCTGCACGGCGGAGGAATACGACGAGTTTTTGGCGAAGGCGCTGGATACCCGCCCAGAGATCATCATTGACGATGGGGGTGATCTTGTTTCCATGCTCCACACGAAGCGCCGCGAGCTTCTGCCCGGGATCCTGGGAGGTTCCGAAGAGACGACCACCGGCGTGCATCGCCTCCATGCGCTGGCGGCCAAGGGAAAGTTAGAATTTCCCATGATCGCTGCCAACGACGCTTACTGTAAATATCTTTTCGATAATCGCTACGGCACCGGGCAGTCCACTTGGGATGGCATCATGCGGACGACGAATCTCGTCATCGCCGGGAAAAATGTCGTCATTGCTGGGTACGGTTGGTGCGGTAAGGGCTGCGCCATGCGAGCCAAGGGGCTGGGCGCTAACGTCATCGTCACCGAGGTGGATCCCATCAAGGCCATCGAGGCGGTTTTCGACGGATTTCGGGTCATGCCCATGGATGAGGCGGCAAAGATCGGCGATATTTTCCTGACCCTTACGGGGGATAAGGATGTTATTCGGGCGCGCCATTTTGCCGATATGAAGGATGGAGTCATCATGGCCAATTCCGGGCACTTTGACGTGGAGATCAATATTCCCGAATTGGAAAGCCAGTCGGTTTCTCGCCAGACGGTGCGCACGAATATCGAAGAATTTAAGCAAAAAGATGGACGTAAGCTCTATCTCTTGGCAGAAGGCCGCCTCGTCAACTTGGCAGCGGGGGATGGTCATCCGGCGGAGATCATGGATCTTTCCTTCGCTGTGCAGTTTTTCTCGGCGCTTCACCTGTTGCACCATCATCAGGATATGAAGCCGGAGGTTTACCTCATGCCGGAGGAGATCAACACGAGAATTGCCGAGATCAAGTTGGCTTCCATGGAAATTATCATTGATAAATTGACGCCGGAGCAGAAAAAATATTTGGACGAGGCATGAGGAGAAATAATGAAAACCTTAATCAAGAACGCTTCCCTCTTGCTTCCTGACGGGTGCGTGACCCAGGGGAATTTAGCCGTTGAAGGGCAGACCATCGCCGCCGTGGGGGAGACGGAGAAAAATTGGGCGGCGGATACGATTATTGATGGAACCGGAAAGTTTGCTATTCCCGGTTTCGTCAATGCCCATACGCATATTTCCATGACCTTGCTGCGCAGCTACGCTGATGATATGAAGCTCATGGACTGGTTGGAAAATAAAATCTGGCCCGTGGAGGCCAAAATGAAGAAAGAGGATGTTTACTGGGGTGCCATGTTGGCGGCAGTGGAGATGATTCGCAGCGGTACCACTACCTTTGCCGACATGTATGGCGATATGGATAAAGTGGCGGAAGCCACCCTCGAATCCGGCTTGCGGGGCGTTTTGGCTCGGGGGATGATCGGCGTGGCGCCGAATGGACAGCAGGCCTTTGAAGAGAATAAGGAACTGTATAAGAATTTTCATGGTGCGGGGGAGGGACGCCTGACCGTTATGTTTGGTCCTCATGCCCCATACACTTGCCCGCCGGACTTTTTGCGGCAGGTGGCGGAAGCCGCTGCAGAGTACCAGGCTGAAGTTCACATCCATCTTTCAGAAACGAAGGGTGAGGTGGAAAATTGCCTGAAAGAACACGGGATGACGCCTATCGCCCTGATGGAAAAGGTGGGGATATTGGAGTGCGGCGTCTTGGCAGCGCATTGTGTCCATGTGACGGCGGAAGATATTGCCCTGATGAAAAAATACGGCGTGCGGGTGGCCCATAATCCGGGGAGCAATATGAAACTTGCCAGCGGAGTCGCACCGGTGCCCGAGATGCTGAAGGCGGGACTTTGCGTGGCCTTGGGGACCGATGGGGCGTCGAGCAACAACAATTTGGATATGCTGGAAGAAGTTCGTTTAGCGGCGCTTCTCCATAAGGTGCATACACTGGATCCCTTGGCGGTTCCTGCTTGGGAAGCAGTGCGCATGGGGATGGAAGAAGGTGCTCGGGCGGTCGGGATAAAAAATCTGGGACGGTTGGAGAAGGGGGCCGTAGCTGATATCGTCCTCTTGGATATGAGCGGGGCGGAATGGTGCCCGAAGTTTGACCTTGTGTCCCTCTTAGCCTACTCAGCCTCCAGCCGTTCTGTCGATACCGTCATGGTCAACGGCAGGGTACTGATGGAAAAGAGAGAATTACTTTCACTGGATGAAGAACGCATTTGCTACGAAGCCAATCGCTGCGCGATGCGTATATCTCATTGATGTTTCAGGTGATGGTCGTTGGAAAAAAAACGTAAAAGAAGGCAAAGACGTTCCATAAAAAAGACCTCGGAAAGTCGCGGATACGAATTGATCGGACTTGTTTTTTTGACGGGCGCGATCATTTCTCTCGGCGGCTTGTTCGGTTGGAATGTGGGCTTTGTGGGCTTTTATTTCGCGCGGCTCTTGCGCTATTTTTTTGGCGTGGGCAGTTGGGCAGCGGGGGCTTTTTTGTTCGGGATCGGACTGCGCTTCATCCTTAGACATCAGGGGAGCAGCCTTTCTCGTGGCACGACGGGCATGGCTGCCCTGTTTGCTTCATTCTTGGCAATGTATCATCATTTCGTTATTCCGGTAGGGGCGGAGATATTGCCCGACAGTTTGCCACTGGGTGGCGGTCTCTTGGGTGGAGGTCTTCTTTTTTTCGTCCGAAAATTTTTTGGTGCTACAGGCAGTATGATCCTCTTAGGAGCCGTGGCTGTCGGTTCCTTGTTAATCGTGACTTCATGGTCGTTGGCTTCCGGCGTTAGCAAAACGAGCCGAAAAGCAAGAGAAAGCTTGGCTGTGGCCCGGGAAAAAGTCGGCCATCTCTATTCATCGCCGGTTTCACCGCCTTCTGTTTTACCGGAGAAAAACGGAGCAGATAATCTGTATGATCAGGAGAAGGATACCCGCTTTTCAGACTCAATTCCTTTATCGGAAGAGAATGCGAGGTCGTCATACGAGGGGGAGGAAGGCACACTCCCTCGTGATATGAAGGCAACGCCTTCCTTTTCTTTTTTTCGGGATACACTGGACAATGATGAAGGACGGCGCTTGGCTGCGGCCGCTCTTTTGACTAAAGTGCGGGAGGAGAAAACAGCGGCGGAGAAATCTTCTTTGGTCAGGCCTGAGCCACCGATGGAAGCACAGGGACCGAAGGTGCAGTCGTCTAATGAACAGGCGATGGATAATGAATCGCTGCCGACGGAATCAGAGCCGGTCGACGATATGGCGGCGGCCTTATCTTTTGGTGGTATGAGTTCAGACGAAGCCGCATTTTTCCCCGCGAAGAAGGGGGCAGATGCTGAAATAGAAGATATCTCAGTGAAGGACACGTCAAGAGAGAAATTCCTGGCTGCGGCTCCGACGGCGGAAAGTGATATGCCGGATGCTTCGGCAGAAGCGGGCGCGATGGATGGCGGGGCGGCGCCTGCCAAAAGGGGCGATCCTGTGTCGGCGTCAGTCGCTACAGGTGTTTATATCCTTCCTAAAGTAACCGATATTTTGCGCCGTCATGATCGGGTACAGAATATGCAGCTGACGCAGGAAATGGCAGAAAATTCCCGGATCCTGACCCAGACGTTGGAAAATTTTCACGTCAAAGCCATGATCGTAAACGCTTGCCACGGTCCGGCGGTGACCCGCTACGAAGTGGAACCGGCTCCGGGGGTCAAAGTCAGTAAAATTACGAATTTGGCGGATGATTTGGCCTTAGCGCTGGCTGCTTTTTCGGTTCGCATTGAACCGGTGCCGGGAAAATCCGTTATCGGCATTGAAGTGCCAAATAAAAAATTAGATAGTGTTCAATTGCGCGATGTATTGGAAACGGGAGCTTTTGCCGCCGCTTCTTCCAAATTGACGGTGGGGTTGGGCATGGACATCGGCGGGCAGACAATTCTGGCCGATCTGGCGAAAATGCCACACCTTTTGGTGGCAGGGGCCACAGGATCGGGCAAGTCTGTTTGTATCAATACCCTGATCACCAGTATTTTATTTAAAGCTGCGCCGGATGAAGTTAAATTCATTCTCATCGATCCCAAGATGGTGGAGCTTTCCAGCTACAACGATATTCCACATCTTATGGCTCCGGTAGTGACTGATGCGCAAAAAGCGGCTTCTGTCCTTAATTGGTCGGTGCGGGAGATGGAAAATCGCTATGCTAAATTCGCACAGGCGGGGGTTCGGGATCTGCGGCATTATAATCGCGTGGCGGCTGACGAAGAAAAAATTCCCGCGGTCGTCATTATTATTGATGAATTAGCGGATTTGATGATGGTGGCTTCCCACGAAGTGGAAGATGCTATCTGCCGCCTGGCTCAGAAAGCACGAGCCGCGGGAATTCATCTGGTGTTGGCTACCCAACGCCCTTCGGTTAATGTCATTACCGGCCTAATCAAAGCCAATATTCCGTCGCGTATTTCCTTTGCGGTTTCCTCGATTACGGATTCGCGTACGATCCTGGATCGGGGCGGCGCGGAAAAACTTTTAGGAAACGGCGACATGCTCTTTTCTCCTGTCGGTTCCGCGAAGCCTCTTCGGGTACAAGGGGCGTTTATCAGTGACGAGGAGATCGAACATCTGATGGAGTATATTCGTGCTCAGGGGCAGCAGGCGGTTCCCAATGAAGATTTGATCGATTTTACAGAAAAAGCGACAGACGAATCGGAAGATACCGATTCTACCGCTGTCTCTGTAGATGAACTTTTAGCTCCGGCAGTAGATTTGGTGTTGAGTGCCGGGCAAGCCTCTACGTCAAGTGTACAGCGTCGTTTTCGTATCGGTTATACACGGGCAGCACGGCTCATTGATACCATGGAAGAGCTAAAGATCATTGGCCCCAACGTGGGCAGTAAGCCGCGGGAAATTCTCATGACAAAGGAGCAAGCGGATAATCTGTTGGCTTCCTTGGGGTGAATTGTCAACAGGTGAGATGGGAACTTATTTTTGGCCGCACCTCTTTCTGCAAGTAATTTGGAGAAGGCAAAGCGGTTGCGGGGGATATCTTTTCCTGGCGGTGTGCTATATTTGGGCGATTTAATCGGAAGCGGTGGTAATAAACCAGCAAGAATGGTATAATATGAACACTTAGCGAGTGCGACCGTTAGGGAAGCAGGAGCTTAGTGAGAATATATACCTGGACACTTAACAAGAGCGAGCGCAACGAAGCTTACGGTTGGTGGTTATATCAGAGGAGTAGAATCCGTCTGGATACATGTCTGTGGTAACGGGACGATATTATAGAGTGGAGGCGTCGTGATGAAAATTTTTGACAAAGTCTGTGGGAAGATGGGGTTGTCAAACCCCGGGGGAGAGGACGAACGGGAGCAGGAATCTTTAGGGAACGGCCTTCCGCGTCCGGATAATGTGGTGAACATCAGTACGGCTGCCAATAGTAAATTTTCCCGAATGAAGGTAGTCGTCATTGAGCCACGCTCTTTCGATGATGTACAGCAGGTTGCGAACTGTCTGAAAGAAAAGAAGCCCGTAGTCATCAATTTTGAAAATACGGATGCGGAAGACGCTAAGCGTATCATTGACTTTATCAGCGGGACGACTTACGCGCTGGCCGGCGATATAAAAAAAGTAGGCCGCAATGTGTTTCTGTGTGCCCCTAGTAACGTAAATGTGGCTTATACCCAGGATCGCAGTACGGGGCCGATGGATTTGCCGTGGATGAAAAAATGACGATTCATGGGGAAAAAGTAACCGGTTTTATCGGCGGGGGGGAAATGGCCGCCGCTATGATTGCCGGAATGACAGAAAAATGGGGGCTTGATCCGACTCATATCTATGTGTCCGATCATAAGGAGGCGCGTTGTCGCGAGCTTTACGACCGTTATCGAGTGCGGGCCGAGGTAGGTGCGGATACTTTTATCGGCCAGGCGGATATCGTCGTTTTGGCGGTGAAGCCGTCGGGAGCGGTGATGGCCATGGAGGAGATCAAGGGACGGATGAAGTCGAATGCCGTCCTTGTATCCATTGTTGCGGGACTCTCATTGGCAAAGTTGGCAGAAGTTTTTCCCGATCATCCCCTGGTACGAGTCATGCCGAATACGCCGTTGGCTGTCGGCGAAGGCATGTCGGCGTACGCCTTGAATGATCGTGCGGAGCAAACGGATATGTCTTTTGTTTGTGGTCTGCTGGCGGCTGGCGGACGGGTGGTAAAAATTAAAGAAGAGTGGATGGACGCAGTGACTGGTTTATCAGGAAGCGGACCGGCCTATGGATTTCTGATGATTGAGGCTCTGGCCGACGGTGGGGTGATGATGGGGTTGCCACGGCCGACGGCGACGATGCTGGCGGCACAGACGCTCTTGGGCGCCGCCCGGATGGTTTTGACTACAGGGGAAGCCCCGGCGGTGCTGAAAGAACAAGTGATGTCTCCAGCGGGAACAACGGCAGTCGGCGTGCAGGCGTTAGAGAAACGAAGCGTTCGGGGAGCTCTTATAGACGCTGTGTTGGCGGCAACGGAGCGCTCTAAAACATTGGGGGAGAAAACATGACCGCCGGACGGGACAAATTGATCCGGTTTTACAAAGGGACGGAAGGCGAAGAAACGGTAATCCGTCTTGTCGATTTAGCGGAACAGGCGGTAAGAACGCAAAAATTTCGTTTGTCGGGATTTCTCGATCCTTATGGGGCTGAGATTGCAGAAACAGTGGCCGCCAATTATGACGGCTTAACTGTAGGGTTTGACGGAGGGTATCCCGGGGCGGAGCGACAGCGAGCCGCCTTTTGCCATGAAGATTTTGGCGGCCGTCCTGATTTTTCCATCGCAGCGGTGCGGGTGGAATGGAATGATGCCTTTTTACGCCTCACACACCGAGATGTACTGGGCGCTCTCATGGGCCTTGGCATGGATCGGGCGACGACGGGGGGTATTTTAGTTTCCGCCGGAACGGCTAGGATATTGGTGGATAAGAAGATGGCTCCTTTTATTGTGGAACATTTGACTTCCATCGGTGCGACTTCGGTAGAGGCGACGAGGGAAGATTTGCAGAATATCGTTCCGCGGGAAGAACGCACGAAGGACATTCGTGCTACGGTGGCTTCCCTGCGCGTAGACGCTGTAGCGGCGGCGGGGTTTGGTATGTCTCGTAGCCGGGCGGCAGCAGATATTGAAGCGGATAAGTTGAAACTCAACTGGCAATCCGTAAAGAATGCGGCTCAATCCCTTAAGGAGGGAGATATGCTTTCCCTGCGCGGACGAGGCCGGGTGGAAGTGGTTGCCATCAGCGGACAGACAAAAAAGGGGCGGACAGGCGTTTGGCTGCGGCGGTTTTTGTGAGGGGAGGGACCAGGTGTGTTAACAGCGGCAGATATACACAATAAGGAGTTCGGGCGGAACTTTCGCGGTTATAACGAAGATGAAGTGGATGCTTTCCTGGATGAGATCGTTAATGATTTTGATCTTTTAGCACGAGAGAATCACCGACTGCGGGAAGAAACAGATTTATACCACAAGCGAAAAGAACAATTCGCCCAGATGGAGAAACAGTTGCAAGATACAATCGCTGTTGCACAGAAAACGGCCGACGAGGTCGTGAAAAATGCAAGGCAGCAAGCGGAAGAGATACGTCGTCATGCCGAAGAGGAATGCAACGCTATGCGATACCAGGCGGAGCTGGAAACGCAGCAGAAAATTAAGGAGACGGAGAATACACTGCGTCAGGAAGAAGAACATTACGAAGAATTACGACGGCAGCGTCGGCAATTCCTGATAAAAATAAAATCACTGCTACGGACGGAGCTGGAAATTCTTGACGATCCGGGCGTGGCACAGGCGGTCGGTTCTTTGCGGGACGAGGTGGAGGGGACGAAGCGAAACACGGCGGAGGAAGCACCATTGCCGCCGCCGTGGATGAAGCCGGCCAGTGGGATATGATTTGGGGCCGCAAAATCTTATGTAAAGAACATTTGCATCGTGATAGACTGAGGTTGCCTGTGTTGTTATTTCTTATGAGCATCGCCGTCATCTTTCTGGATCAGATGGTAAAAAGACTGATTATGTCCGACATGACCTTGGGCATGTCGATCCCGGTTTTACCGGGGATATTCCATATCACTTATATCCAAAACCCGGGCGCAGCCTTCGGCATACTGGCGGAACAGCGTTGGTTATTTATTGCCGTGGGTTTTCTTTTTGTGGGGGCAGCGGTTTCGTTCTACCGGCGGCTCCGCTGTGAATCGCGCTGGATGCAATGCGGCACGGCGCTCCTTTTAGGCGGGGCGGTAGGGAATCTCATCGATCGTATCCGGTGGGGCGAGGTCGTTGATTTTCTGGATTTTCGCATCTGGCCCGTCTTTAATATCGCCGATATCAGTATTGTCATAGGGGTCGGGTGTATGATGTACGCACTATTTCGTCAGGATAAGAAGGGAGCCGAGGGCTGATGGACGACGCCCTGCATTTTGTGGCGGAGGAAGTCGGCGAACGGCTGGACGTATTTTTAACTCGCCGGTGTTCTGATATGTCTCGTTCCCATGTCCAGAGAATCATCGCCGGCGGCGGCGCCCGGGTCAACGGAAAATCCCAAAAGGCGCGATATATCCTGCAGGCAGGGGATGAAGTGACGTTTTTCCTGCCACTGCCCGTATCTTCCGATATATCGCCGGAAGATATTCCCCTCGATATCCTGTTTGAGGACAGGGATGTCATCGTTCTTAATAAGGCGCGCGGCATGGTGGTACATCCGGCGGCAGGTAATGCCCGGGGCACCTTGGTGAATGCGCTCATAGCCCATTGCCGTGACCTGTCCGGCATTAATGGCACGTTGCGGCCAGGCATTGTTCACCGCCTGGATAAGGATACCTCCGGCGTCATGATAGCCGCAAAAAATGATGCGGCCCATGAAAATTTGGCGAAACAAATACAAACAAAAATGGCTCAGCGCATTTACTGGGTCATTGTCGACGGCAATATTGAGGAAGCGGCAGGCATCATCCACGGCGCCATTGGTCGCAGTCCCCAGGATCGTCAAAAGATGGCGGTCGTTTCGCAAAACGGCAAAGCGGCGACAACGAAGTTTCGTGTCTTGGAGCGTTTCGGTGATTATACACTTCTGTCCTGTCAGCTTTTGACTGGTCGGACCCATCAAATTCGGGTGCACATGGCTTATATTGGGCATCCAGTGACAGGTGATCCCAAATATGGCCGACGAAAATGCTGTTTTACGATCCACGGGCAGGCACTTCATTCTCGTTCGTTAACCTTTTATCATCCGACGACGGGGGAGAAAATGACCTTTACCGCGCCGTTGCCGTCGGATATGGAGGCGATATTGGGAATCTTGAGACGAGAGGAAGGAGAAAATGATCCATGACGAATTTTATCGATAAGACTATTTTGATGGATGAAGACGGTATACGACGGGCTATGACTCGTATTGCCCACGAAATCGTGGAGAAAAATAAGGGCGTGGAGCATTTGGTATTAGTTGGCATCCGTACGCGCGGGGTGCCGTTAGCCGAGCGTATTGCGGCTGAGATTGAGCGTATCGAGGGCGTCCGGCCGCCGGTGGGGACGCTGGATATTACCCTATATCGGGACGATCTGTCGTTGCTCGCCTATCAGCCCACGGTTCGAGCTACCGAGATGCCGGTGGATATTCACGGCAAGACCATTGTGCTGACCGACGATGTCCTCTTCACCGGCCGCACCATTCGGGCGGCGCTGGATGCTCTCATCGATATGGGGCGTCCACGCATCATCCAATTAGCGGTGTTGGTGGATCGCGGACACCGTGAACTCCCCATCCGTGCTGATTATGTGGGAAAAAATGTCCCTACCTCGGCCAGAGAGTCAGTGAGCGTGGCTCTTAAGGAACTGGATGGTGTAGAACAGGTCAGGTTACGGGAAATTTCAGATGACTGAGGGGACAAACAACTCTCGTAGTCTGTAAACAAAAACAGGAACGGATTTATTAGACCGTTCCTGTTTTTGTTTACAGACTACCCTCTTTTTCCAGCTGCTGCATTAAGATGGTGGCAAGTTGGTCGTTTTCAGGGGTAACGTAAAGTGTCTTCTGGTTGGTAAAGGTCACGAAGCCGGGTTTGGCGCCGGAAGGTTTTTTGACGAAACGGCACAGGGTATAATCCACGGGAACATTGGAAGAATTTGCAGCTTGGCTGAAATGGGCGGCCAAACGAGCGGCTATTTCCAGTGTGGACAGGGTCGGTTTTTTGCCCTCTGTGCGGAGAATGACGTGAGAACCTGGAATATCCTGCGTATGCAGCCAGATATCATCCCGCTGCGCGGTCTTGAAGGTGAGGCGGTCGTTTTGGTAATTGTTCTTTCCCACTAAAATTTCGGAACCGTCGGGGGCTTTGAAAGAAAAAGGCTGAGAAGTTTTTTCCCCCGGCTTCTTTTTTCGTTTTTCCTTGAGCCAGCCACCGGCGATGAGCTCGGTACGGATGTCTCTGAGATCGGTCAGGGTGGAGGAAGCGGTGAGGGAGGCTTCAATGCTGGCTAAATAACGAATATTATCCTCACATTCGGCGATTTGCTTTTTGAGAAGTGACTGAGCCCGTTTCAGTTTGTTGTATTTATGGTAATAATTTTGAATATTTTGGTTGACAGTGAGCCTTTGATTTAGTGGGATAGTCAGAGACTTTCCGGCGGGGTCATAAATATTCGGTACAGTCAGTTCGGCGTCGACATGATCGGTGAGTTGGTATTGATAAGTCATAAGATTGTCAGCCAGAATTTTTACTTCTTCGGCGTTTTCGGCAGCGACAGCTTCCTGACGCAGTTTTTCTACTTTATTTTGGGCACGACTGCGTTCGTTTCGAAGAAGTTTACGGAAGCGTTCCCTATCCGGGGGCACATAACTTCCCAGGAGGAGGGAAGCACGGACGACCATGTCGTTTATCGTGGAGAAAGTTTCTCTGACGCTGTCGGGGAAACAGTGCAATGGGAAAGCGGCCATAGCTTGTAATTTTCGACCCTTATTGAGAATGAGACAAGGCGCAAAGGCAGGGCCGGCGACCGCTTTCAGGATTTTGGTGAATGATGCTTTCAACGCGGTGCAGTTGGCTTCATTAAGAGAAGCAACGGGCATGTCAGCTGCGAGTCCGGCGGAGAAAACGATTTCTTTGGCGGTAACCGGACCAAAGCCGAGGCAAACGGCACAGATGGCTGAGGATAAAGTTTGTTCCTTCATTAAATTAATTTTTAGAAGGATATCATCCATGGAGGTCGTCAGTACATTTTGCTTATTTTGAGCAGGCGGCCGTTCGTAGGAAAGTCCGGGGAGAACGCGGCGGACACGACTGGAATTGGCTCCGATTCGTCGCAGTGCGTCCCAAATAACACCGTCTTCGACTAAAATGAGATTGCTGTATTTTCCCATAAATTCCGCCATGAGTGTACGGGTCGTAAGGCGTCCGCCACTTCCTATGCAGTCGATATCGAGGCGAATGAGGCGGTCGAGGCCAATTTGCTCGATAGCGGCAATGCGTCCTCCTTCCAAATGTTTTCGCAGTACCATGCAGAAGGTAGGTGGCTCCGACGGGTTTTCCAAAGGAGCGACAGGCTGATACATGATGGGATTTTGGGGCTGAATAGAAATGAGCAGGAGCTGGTTTTCTCCTGGTTGGCGAATACTCAATTGGACGGTATGATGATTAGGCTGATTCACTTTATCAATGCGTCCTCCGGTAAGACGGATGCGCAGTTCTTCTATCAGCCAGTGTAGGGAAAATCCGTCCATACTCATGATGATGACCTCGCTTCGTGGATAGTATGTCTTCAGTATATCATTATAGGGCAGCGGGGGCAAAGCGGTCCCTGCTGAAAAGAGAGGAACCATTTACTGGCTATTGAAGGATATGTCAATTCATAGTATAGTAAATAAAACTATCGCAGAAACACTGTCAAAAAATAGAGATATCCTTTTACTGGCAGCTTCATTGACAAGTATGACTGGGCAGGAGGAATGAGAATGAAAAAATTTTTTTGGTTGACAAGCTTGACGCTGGTGATGTTTTTGGCCGGAGGATGTGGTGGCGGTCCGACGGGGATAACGAAAGAGCCTGTTCGGCCTGTTTCTGTACGCCGTGTATCCATGGATGAAGCAAAGACGATGATGGCGATGGAGACGGGTTATATTCTTTTAGATGTGCGGACGCAAAAAGAATATGAGGAAGGTCATCTTCCTGGAGCAATTTGTATCCCTAATGAAACCATTGCCGAAACACCTCCCTCTCGGCTAACGGACAAAAATCAGCTTATCTTCGTCTACTGCAGGAGCGGCCAACGTAGTCATGCAGCCGCTCAGAAGCTGGCGAAAATGGGCTATACAAACCTTGTCGATCTTGGCGGCATTACGGACTGGCAGGGTGAATTGGTAAAGGGAAAGTCGTGAAAAGGAGTCCACAGTGAAAAATTTGTTGTTTCTCTGCTATCCTAAATGCAGTACCTGTCGGAAGGCGCAAGTCTGGCTGGAGGGACGCGGTATTGTGGTAAAATATCGCGATATCCAAAAAGAAAACCCTACGGAAACGGAGCTGCGTGCCTGGCATAAGGCCAGTGGTCTCCCGCTGAAGCGTTTTTTTAATACCAGCGGGCTAAAATATAAGGCGTTGGGATTAAAGGATAAGCTCGCGTCGATGAGTGTTGATGAGCAGTACGCGTTGCTTTCCACCGACGGGCTTTTAATTAAACGGCCCCTTTTGTTGGGATCGGGATTCGTTCTCGTTGGTTTTAGGGAAGTTGAATGGCAGGCGCGTCTGGGATGAAATCGTAAGGCGAACTAAGTATCGAGATCGAAGTTTTTCGCTCCGGTGCTTTAAATAAGAGGGACCACCGGTTAAGAACGATGGGGGACTTCTTTAAAAACGCGCAGCCCCTTGCATATAGATATAGGAACCGTTACAATAAAGCGTAAGAAGGCGGGAAAAATATATGGCGATAGCGTTTACAAAATGGCAGGGGTGCGGCAACGATTTTGTACTGATTGACGATCGGGCGGAGCAGATATCTGATCCCGCAGATTTGGCGGTACGCATGTGCGACCGTCATTATGGAATTGGGGCCGATGGTTTAATTTTGGTATTGCCGTCGGTGGACGCCGATTTTCGTATGGCAATCTTTAATGCGGATGGCAGCGAGGCGGAAATGTGCGGCAACGGTATCCGCTGCTTCGCTCGGCTGGTTTATGATTATGGTTTAACGGATAAGACGACGTTTACGGTGGAAACTGGCGCGGGCATACTGCGCCCTTCACTCATCTTTATCGAAGATGGGATACAGTCAGTTCGGGTAGATATGGGAGAGCCGGTCTTGGAAGCGGAAGATATTCCGGTGGTAGGGTTGGGCCGGGGACCGATTGTCAATCGCCCTATCACTGTGTTGGGCCACACCTATGATGTTACTTGCGTTTCCATGGGCAACCCTCACTGTGTCGTTTTTGTCGAGGATCTGGCGGCACTGGATATTGATCGAATCGGCCCAGCTTTTGAAAAGCACGAATGGTTTCCGCGGCGGGTGAATACGGAATTCGTTGTCATTCGGGATCGTACGCATCTTCGGATGCGGGTCTGGGAGCGTGGAGCGTCGGTGACGTTGGCCTGTGGGACGGGGGCCTGCGCGACGCTGGTAGCAGCGATATTAAATCATAAGACGGAACGCCAAGTAGAAATCGAATTGGACGGCGGAATTCTCACCGTGGAGTGGGCAGAGGATAACCATGTTTATATGATCGGCCCTGCAGATCTGGTGTTTAAGGGGGAATGGTTCGAGTGACGGCAGAAAGGGGGCGCCTATGCTGAGAAGTATGACCGGCTTCGGGGCGGGAAAGGCAGAAGATGAGAATTATCACCTATCCGTCGAAGTTAAAGCGGTGAACCAGCGCTTTTTAGATGTGGATATCCGTATGCCGCGTGTATTGGATGCCTTTGCCGAGGCCATGCAGGAAAAAATCAGGGAATATGCGGCTCGTGGGAAGCTGACGGTGAGTGTCCGTTTCATAGATAAACGGGAACTCCGTAAAGAGATCAAGGTTGATAAAGGCTTGGCGCAAATGTATCACGCAGCGCTCAACGAGATCAGCGATACTTTGCGATTGGCACGACCTTTCACGGTAGCAGAGATCGCAGCTTATCCGGGCGTCTTGACGACCATAGAAACGGAAAGCGACATGTCCGATGCAAAACAGTTGCTCATCCAAGTTTTGGAAGGGGCGCTGCAGCAATTTGTGACTATGCGAGAAGCAGAAGGAAACAATCTTAAAGATGATCTTTTTATGCATCTGAAGATTTTGGAAGGTTATGTAGAAAAAATTGCCGAGTTGGGGCCGGAGATCGTGGAGTGTTATCGCGAACGGCTGCAAAAAACGCTGGCGGAACTTTTGGAGGCGAAAGAGATTGATCCGGCTCGGGTAATTCAAGAAGTGGCAATTTATGCCGATAAAGTAAACTATACGGAAGAGATCGTTCGTTTGCGCAGCCATTTTGAACAGTTTCGCCGGATATTGGCAGAGGCGTCGGAGCCGGTGGGCCGTAAATTGGATTTTCTCATCCAAGAAATGAATCGAGAGGTCAATACAGCGGCATCTAAGGCAAATAATACACAGGCGATCCAGACGGCAGTTGAGATGAAGAGTGAAATTGAGAAACTGCGGGAGCAGATCCAAAATATAGAATGAGGAGAATGTTGTGGATATCAAGTTGCTCAATATCGGTTTTGGCAATATTGTGCCGATCAGCCGCATCATTGCCATTGTAAGTCCTGAATCCGCGCCCATTAAGCGCTTGATCCAAGAGGCGCGAGAAGCAGGGCGTCTGATTGACGCGACCTATGGCCGTCGTACTCGGGCGGTAATCATCGTGGACAGCGATCATGTGATCCTTTCCGCCGTACAGCCGGAAACGGTGGCGCACCGTGCGGTTGGTGATGAACCGGAGTATCGGATGAAGGATGATGAGACATGAGACAAGGCTGCCTGATCGTAGTTTCGGGGCCGTCAGGCACGGGAAAAGGAACGGTATGCTCGGCACTTTTGTCCGCCCACCCCGAGATCGCCTATTCTATCTCAGCGACGACGCGGTCACCACGGGAAGGGGAGAGGCACGGGGTCAATTATTATTTCCTCACAAAGCCTGTTTTTGAAACGATGATCTCTGAAGGAGAACTTTTAGAATGGGCGACGGTGTATGGGAATTATTACGGAACCCCCTTGCAGCCGATTAAAGAAAAATTGGCTGCCGGACAGGATATTTTACTGGAAATTGATACCCAAGGCGCCCTGAAGGTGCAGGAACGATTTCCCGACGGGGTGTTCATTTTTCTGCTTCCACCGTCGCTCATGGAACTGGAACGACGGATTCGGGGACGGGGTACAGAAGATGAAGCCAGCTTGGCCTGTCGCCTGCAAGCGGCACAGAAAGAGATCGGGGTGGCCCAACAGTATCATTATGTGGTGGTGAACGATGAAGTAAAGACGGCCGTCGCGAAAATTGTGGCGATTTTAACGGCAGAACATTGCCGGGTAGAAGGAAATCAGGATCTTTTGCGTATGGTCAGCGAGAGTCAATAGTGAATAATTTAGGGATAAGGTAACGAAAGGAAAGGGAGAGTAAAATATGGACATCGTACATCCGCCTATGGGCGATTTGTTGAAAAAGGTTGATAGCCGTTACACTTTGGTGGTGTTGGCGGCTAAGCGGGCACGTCAGCTTTTGGACGGCGCGGCGGTCAAGGTATCGGTCCAGACGACCAAGAATGTAACGAGAGCTCTGGCCGAGGTAGCGGAAGGGCGCATTCTTTATAAACGGAGAAAAGTCAGTCTCAAATAGGCGGCTAAGGTTCAGGCTGACAGAGGCCAGGTCACTTGTGGACGAGGGAGGTGAAAGCAATGTTGGATGGGAAAAAAATTGTTTTAGGGGTTACCGGCGGCATTGCCGCGTATAAGGCGGTGGAAGTGGCCAGTCGACTGCGGCAAATGGGCGCTGATGTGTATGTGATCATGACGAGAGAAGCTGCTCAATTTGTAACCGAGCTGACTTTTAGGGAGATTAGCGGGAATCCCGTAGCGATGGATATGTGGGCGCCGGTGACGCATTGGAACGTAGCACATGTAACGCTGGCGAATCTGGCCGATGCCGTTTTGATTGCGCCGGCGACGGCAAATATTATCGCCAAGGCAGCGGTGGGACTGGCCGACGATATGCTTTCTACCACCCTTTTGGCTACATCGGCGCCGCTCTTTTTCGCACCGGCGATGAATACCCGGATGTATGAAAATTCTGTAGTACAGAAAAATCTCAAGATATTGGAGGAGCGAGGTGCGCATATCATTCCCCCCGCTTATGGACATTTGGCCTGTGGTACGAAAGGCGCAGGACGTCTTCCTGAATCGGAAACGCTGGTGTCGGCTCTGGATACATTTTTCGGGAGACAGGGAACAATGTCCGGTGTCAAGGTATTGGTGACGGCGGCGGGAACACTCGAACCCATTGATCCGGTGCGTTATATCGGAAATCATTCCAGCGGTAAAATGGGGTACGCCATTGCCGCCGAAGCTGTCGCTCGAGGGGCCTCGGTTGTTCTCATCTCCGGCCCTTCATCCCTTTCTCCGCCCGCCGGATTGGCGAAATTTATTTCGGTACAGACAGCGTTTCAAATGCGAGATGCAGTGCTGGCGGAAGCGGAAACATCGGATCTCATTATCAAGGCGGCAGCTGTGTCGGATTATCGTGTCAGCCGGATTGCCGCCAACAAGATTAAGAAAGATGCCAATGAATTGACGCTTCATTTAGAAAAGAATCCTGATATTTTATGGGAATTAGGGCAAAGAAAGCGTCCGGGACAAGTTTTGGTAGGATTTGCTGCCGAAACACAGAATCTTTTGGCATACGCGCGAGCTAAACTGGAAAAAAAGAATCTTGATTTCATCGTCGCCAACGATGTCAGCCGAACGGATGTCGGCTTTAATACAGAAACGAATTTGATTAAGCTGTTGGATCGATTTGGCAAGACGGAAGAATTTCCTCTACTGGAAAAACGCCGTTTAGCGGTACTTCTCTTAGATCGCGTCTGGCCGGTGGGGGACGAGACGACAAAAAAGATTGTGTGATGTTGTGGTATAAAAATATGATGCGGAAACGATCATTAACGCTTCGTGGCGGTCATGACAGCGGGAGAATCGGCTGCTAAACGATTTCTTAGATTAAACGATACGTTTAAGATATTGACTGATTTTCCACATGATGTTTCCGCTTGACCTTCGTTGACAAGAGTTTTTCCTGTCTGTATAATAATAGATGTTGTCACGAAAAGGCGTATTGCGGCCCGGTAGTTCAGTTGGTTTAGAATGCCGCCCTGTCACGGCGGAGATCGTGGGTTCAAGTCCCATCCGGGTCGCCATTTTGCCTCGGTAGCTCAGTCGGTAGAGCAAAGGACTGAAAATCCTTGTGTCAGCGGTTCGATTCCACTCTGAGGCACCACGCACAGCGACGAGTCCGAAGGGGCTCGTTTTTTTATAGGGAAGGGCAATGGGGGCGTCAGCAGCGGTCGTATTCGGCGCGGCTCAGGTTCTGTCGGCTATCTGGTGAAGGAGGACGTATGGGCGGGTTATCGGAGATATTTTTAGGCTGTATTGACCATTGGGGTTATTTCGCTGTGGCTCTGTTGATGGGGATGGAAAATGCCTGTATCCCCATTCCCAGCGAGCTGATCTTGGGTTTTGCCGGGTATCTGGTGTTTGCGGGGCGCATGACGTTTTGGGGGGCGCTTTGGTACGGTATGCTGGGAGGAATACTGGGCTCCTGGTTCGCCTATGAGGTGGGGCGGCGCGGAGGACGCGCCTTTGTGGATCGCTACGGGCATTACTTTTTCATCAAGCGTTCCCATGTGGATAGGGCCCAGAACTGGTTTGACCGCTACGGACTGAAGGCCGTGTTTTTCAGCCGGATGCTGCCAGTGATCCGGACGTTTATTTCCCTGCCGGCGGGGTTTGCTCATGTGGATCTGAAAAAGTTTACCCTGTATACCATCTTAGGCTCCTTGCCTTGGACGGCGCTGATCATCGGCGCGGGGATGGCGCTGGGGGAGAGCTGGGAATATCTCTTGGAGGTGGGGCATGAGGCCAGCCTTTTGTTTGTGGTTGGTTGCGCCGTCCTCGGCGGGGTCTGGTATTGGCGTCGCCGCCATAAGAAGCGGGGGCTGAAGTAAGGGAAGCGAAGGAGGGATTTCCATGGCGATTTTAGGTGCGTTTGCCGTGCCGCATCCGCCCATCATTCTGCCGGAGATCGGGCGGGGGGAAGAGCGGCGGATCCAGGCGACCATCGACGCGTATCGGGAGGCGATGCGGCGGGCGGCGGCGCTTCAGCCGGACACGGTAGTGGTGACGAGCCCGCACGCCACGATGTACGCGGATTATTTCCATGTGTCCCCGGGGGAGGGCGCTTCCGGGGATTTTGGCGCGTTTCGCGCCCCTGAGGTGAAGGTGACGGCGGTTTACGATTCGGCTTTGGCCCGCGCCATCGGGGAGGCGTGCCGCGAGGCGGGGATCGACGGCGGAACGGGGGCGCCGCGAGAGCCGCAGCTTGATCACGGGACGATGATTCCCCTGCGCTTTTTACAGGAATGTACGACGGCGGTGAAGGTCGTTCGCATCGGTCTGTCGGGGATGTCGCCTTTGCAGCATTACCGCTTTGGCACCTGCATTGCCCGGGCGGCGGAGGCGTTGGGGCGGCGGGTGGTTCACCTTGCCTCCGGTGATCTTTCTCATAAGCTTCGCGCCGATGGGCCTTACGGTTTTTCCGCTGAGGGGCCAATCTTTGATCGGGAATGTATGGCTGCGTTGGGGGATGGCGATTTCCTGCGGCTGCTGTCGATAGATCCGGCGCTCGCGGAGGGGGCGGCGGAGTGCGGCCTTCGTTCCTTCTGGATCATGGCCGGGGTGTTGGACGGCCTGGCCGTCACGTCGGAAGCATTATCTTATGAAGGGCCCTTCGGCGTAGGCTACGGCGTAGCGGCATTTGGCGTAACGGGGGTCGACGCGTCTCGCCGTATCGGCGATCAATTTGCGGCGGCGGAGGCGGCGCGGCAAGAAGCGCGTCGGGCGGCGGAAGACGCTTATGTAAAATTGGCGCGGTACAGTTTAGAGACCTTTGTCACAACGCGGCAGCGGGCGGCGCTGCCGGAGGCGCTGCTCCCCGAACTTACGGCGCGGCGGGCGGGGGTGTTCGTTTCCCTGAAAAAGGACGGGCAGCTTCGGGGCTGTATCGGCACCTTTCAGCCGACGACGGCTCATGTGGCGGCGGAGATCTTGCAGAACGCCGTGTCGGCGGGGATGGAAGACCCGCGTTTTTCCCCGGTAGAGCCGGAGGAATTGCCGGATCTTGTTTACAGCGTCGATGTTTTGACGGATCCTGAGCCGGTGGCGTCCGAGGCGGCGCTGGACGCGGCGAAGTATGGGGTCATTGTGGAAGGGAGGGGAGGACGCCGGGGGCTGCTCCTCCCCGCGCTGCCGGGGGTCAATTCCGTGACGGAGCAGGTGGCCATCGCTCGACAGAAGGGCGGCATAGGGCCGAAGGAGCCGGTGAAACTCTATCGGTTTGAGGTGGTGAGACACCATTGACCCGGGGCAAGATGGTCTGCCCCGTCTGTCCCCACCACTGCGCCTTAGCGGAAGGGGAGACAGGGCGGTGTCGGGCACGAGGGGGACAGAATGGCGCGGTGGTGAGCCTAAACTACGGGCGGGTGGCGTCGCTGGCCCTCGATCCGGTGGAGAAGAAGCCGTTCGCCCGCTGGATGCCGGGGAAGTTTATCCTGTCCGTGGGAAGTTTCGGCTGCAATCTCCGCTGTCCCTTCTGTCAAAACGACGCCATCTCTCAAGCGGGGGCGTCGTTTCCTACGACGGAGATGGCCCCCGAAGATTTGGCGCATCTGGCCGAAGAATTCGTGCCCCGAGGGAATGTGGGGGTGGCGTTTACCTATAATGAGCCTTTGATCGGCTATGAGTACGTGCGGGATACGGCGCGCCTCCTGAAGGAGGCGGGGCTTTCGGCGGCGGTGGTGACGAACGGGTGCATGGCGCCGCGCCTTTTCAGGGAGCTCTTGCCCCTTGTCGATGCCTTCAATATCGATCTCAAAGGCTGGCGGTCGTCGTTTTACGATTGGGTGGGGGGCGATTTAGCTGCGGTGAAGGAAAACATTCGGCAGGCCGCGGCGGCCGCCCATGTGGAAGTGACGACCCTCATCGTGCCGGGGAAAAACGACGACAGCGCCGACATGGAGGCCGAGGCCGCGTGGCTGGCGGAGATTTCGCCGATGCTGCCGCTCCACATCAGCCGCTATTTTCCCCGCTTTTTGACGACAGAGATTCCGGCGACGCCGGTGGCCGTCATTCATCGGTTGGCAGAAGCCGCCCGGCGTCATTTGCGGTATGTGTACGAGGGCAATGTGTGAGGGAGAAAGGAAATACTGCCCTGGGAAGGGGATAAAAGCTGGCGAGGCCTTGGGGATGGGAGAGACGAAGCGCGGGATGCGGTGTATGTGGGCGGCGCGGAAAGAGCGGGAGAGACGGCGGGATGCGCCGGGAAGAGGAGGAGTTAGATGGCCATTCGCATGATTGTGTCTGATTTGGATGGGACACTGCTGGATTCGGCGTATCGTCTGTCGGCGGCGAATCGGACGGCGCTTCGGGAAGCGGCGGCGCAGGGCGTGCGGGTGCTTTTGGCGACGGGTCGGATGTTTGCCTCGGCAGTGCGCTATGCCAAAGAATTGGCGCTGGATACGCCCGTCATCAGCTATAACGGCGGTGTGGTGCAGGAGATGGACGGAACGCTTTTGCACGCGGATTTTTTGGCGCCAAAAACAGCGGCGCGGGTGCTGCGCTATATTTTCGCCCGGGGCTGGTATGTGCAGCTTTACCGGCTGGACGGGCTGTTTTTTGCGGCGGAGACAGCGGAGGCTCGATTTTACCGCACCGCATCCGGGGTTGCCGGAAGGGCGGTGGGAGAAGAGGGCCTTTTGGCGCGGACGGAAGGGGTGCCGAAGCTCCTCGTGGTCGCTGATACGCCAGCGCATACGGCGGCGGTCATCGCCGAGATCGCGGCGGCCTTCCCGGGGGAGATCGCGGTGATGCAGTCCAATCCTACGTACATTGAGATCGTCCCCGCGGGAGTGTCCAAGGCTTCGGCTATGCTGAAGGTGGCGGCGGACTACGGCATTTCGGCAGCGGAGATCATGGCTCTCGGGGATTCGGGCAATGACGTGGCGATGCTGCGGGCGGCGGGACTGGGAGTAGCCATGGGAAACGCGGCGCCGGAGGTACAGAAGGCGGCGGACGCGGTGACGGATTCTGTGGCGGAGGACGGCGCGGCGCTGGCCGTGCGCCGTTACGTCTTGGAGGTGGGGCGGTGATTCGGCTCATCGCCCTCGATTTAGACGGGACGCTTCTCAATCGGGACAAGACCGTGAGCCGGGGCAACCGGGCGGCCCTTGCCGCGGCGATGGCGCGAGGCGTCTATGTGACGCTGGCCACGGGACGGATGCTCGATTCCGCCTTATACTTCGGGCGGCTCATCGGGGCGAACGCGCCATTGATTTCCTGTAACGGCGGATTGGTGCAGGGGATGGACGAGGCGGCCTCCATCTTTTCCCGCACTTATGCTCCGGCCTTAGCGCGGGATTTTTTGCGGTTTGCCATTGGTCGGGGCTGGTATGTCCAGTGGCACATCGGCCGGGAAATTTACAGTACGGACTACCGACCGGAATATTTTGACGCCTATCGGACGGTGCCGGGATTTACGGTGCATGCCGTGGGGGAAGCGTATTTGGCCTACACGGAGAAGGTGCTGCAATTCGTCCTGCGGGATTTCACCGGCGCGCATATGGCGTCCATGCTGACGGAGGTAGAAACGGCTTTCCCCGGAAAGTTCGCGGTGACGCTGAACGCGCCGCAGGTGGCGGATATCATGCCCTGCGGTGTGACGAAGGCGGTGGGGCTGGCGGCGTTGGCGGCGCATTTAGGGATCACCCCCGAAGAAGTCATGGCCTGCGGCGACGGGGACAACGACCTCGCCATGCTGCGCTGGGCGGGGACGGCTGTCGTGCCGCAGGACGGGCAGGACGCGGCGAAAGCGTTGGCGACGTATATCGCGCCCCCCTGCGACGAGGACGCGGTGGCCGCCGCCGTGGAAAAATTCGTGCTTTGCGGCGAAAAATGAGGGAAACGCGGCATCATTTTTTAGACTTTGCCGCGAAAAAATGGTATAATAGGAACACTTAGTGAGCGCGACCGCAGGGAAGCGGGAACTTAGTGAGAATATATACCTAACCACTTAGCAAAGACGAGCGAAGCGAAGTCTGCACTTAGTGGTTATTGAAATATGAATAGCAATATCATACATTTGAGGTGAGATTTTTGGATTCTGATCAGGATAAGGTCGTTCCCGTGAACCTCTCCGAGGTCATGTCGACGTCCTACATCGATTACGCCATGAGCGTCATCGTGGCCCGGGCGCTGCCGGATGTGCGCGACGGCTTAAAGCCTGTGCATCGCCGCATCCTCTACGCCATGCAGGAAGCGGGCATGGGGTCGAACAAACCCTACAAGAAATCGGCGCGTATTGTCGGTGAGGTTTTGGGTAAATATCATCCCCATGGCGACACTTCCGTTTACGACGCCATCGTGCGGATGGCGCAGGACTTTTCCATCCGCTATCCCCTAGCGGACGGCCACGGCAACTTCGGTTCCGTGGACGGCGACCCGGCGGCGGCCATGCGCTACACGGAAGTTCGCATGTCGAAGATCGCCGAGCTGATGCTGCAGGACATCGACAAGGATACGGTGGACTTCGTTCCCAACTACGACGAATCCCTCAAGGAGCCGTCGGTGCTGCCGGCGAAGTTCCCCCAGCTTTTGGTGAACGGATCGGCAGGCATTGCTGTGGGCATGGCCACGAACATTCCCCCCCACAACATGCGGGAGGTCATTGACGGAGTATTGATGCTCATCGACAACCCGGAGACCACGGTGGACGAGCTGATGACCGTGGTCAAGGGGCCGGATTTCCCTACCGGCGGTCAGATTTTAGGGTTGGAGGGCGTGCGCAGCGCCTATCGGACGGGCCGGGGCGTCGTACCCATGCGGGCGGAGGCCCACATCGAAACGATGTCCAGCGGCAAGGCGCAGATCATCGTCACCGAGCTCCCGTATCAGGTGAACAAAGCCCGCTTGGTGGAAAAGATCGCGGAATTGGTGCGGGACAAGACCATCGAAGGCATCACGGCGCTCCGGGATGAATCGGACCGCAGCGGGATGCGCATCGTCATGGAACTGCGCCGGGACGCCAACGCCAATGTCATTTTGAATCAGCTGTATAAGCATACCCAGATGCAGGACAGCTTCGGCGTCATCATGCTGGCGCTGGTGGACGGGCGGCCTCGGGTTCTCAATTTGAAGGAAGTCCTTCACTATTACCTCGCCCATCAGGAAGACGTCATCACCCGCCGGACGAAGTATGAGCTGGCGAAAGCCGAAGCCCGGGCGCATATCTTGGAAGGGCTGACCATTGCCCTTGACCATTTGGATGCGGTGATCACCACGATCCGCAGCTCCCGCACGGCGGACATTGCCAAAGCGGCCCTCATGGACGGCTTTTCCCTCTCGGACAAGCAGGCCCAAGCCATTTTGGATCTCCGCCTCCAGCGCCTCACCGGCCTTGAGCGGGAGAAGATTCAGGAAGAATATCAGGAAGTATTGAAAACGATTGATTACTTGAAATCGGTTTTGGCCGATGAGAGCAAGATCTTCGGCATCATCAAAGACGAGCTGACGAAGGTGAAGGAGCAGTTCGGCGACGACCGACGCACCCGCATCACTCTCGACGCTTCGGACATGGCGGTGGAAGACCTCATTGCCGAGGAGGACGTGGTGCTGACGCTGACCCATGGCGGCTACGTCAAGCGCATTCCCCTTGACACCTACCGCAATCAAAAGCGCGGCGGCCGGGGCGTCACCGGCATGGGGACGAAGGAAACGGACTTCGTGGAGCATCTCCTCATCACCACGACCCATCGCACCGTTCTCTTCTTCACGAATCGGGGGCTTGTCTACCGTCTCAAGGGGTACGATATTCCCGAGTCGGCGCGGCAGGCGAAGGGGACGGCCATCGTCAATCTGCTGCCGCTCTCCGGCGGGGAAACCATCACCGCCGTCATTCCCGTGGAAGCCTTCCGGGAAGATCGTTATCTCTTCATGGCGACCCGCAAGGGCATCGTAAAGAAAACGGTGCTGAAGGAATTTGACACGGCCCGCAAGGGGGGCCTCATCGCCCTCACCTTGGACGAGGACGATGATCTCATCGGCGTCAAGGCCACGGACGGCGAGCGTCAGATCGTCATCGGCACCCGGGATGGACTGGCCATCGCCTTCGAGGAGGGCGACGTCCGGGTCATGGGACGGCAGGCGCACGGCGTCTACGGGATCCGGCTCAGCGATATGGATGAAGTCGTGGGCATGGACACCCTCCGCCCTGAGCACCAGATCCTCACCGTCACCGAAGAAGGCTACGGCAAGCGCACCGCCGTCAGCGAATACCGCATTCAGCAGCGGGGCGGCAAGGGCATCATCAACATGAAAGTCACGGAAAAAACCGGCGCGGTGGTAGGCCTCAAGGTGGTCCACCCGGAGCAGGAGCTCATGCTCATCACCACCGGCGGCATCGTCATCCGCACCAACGTGGATGAAATTTCTGTCATCAGCCGCAACACCCAGGGGGTCAAGGTCATCAAGACGGAAGAAGGCGACCGGGTGGCGTCGCTGGCGGTGATGGATCAAAAAACGGAATAAGAGAAAAATTGGCTGGCCATATTAATGTTTCACGTGAAACATTGCGCGAGGCTGTCCACGAAAAAAGGCGATACGCGTTCCCGTAAAGGGAATAACGTATCGCCTTTTTGGCGACGCTTTTTACCAATACACCCGCAGGACGGCGTAGAGGAGGAAGAGGGCGTAGAGGGCGATCATGAGGAGACCTTCCCGGCGGACGAGGGTGTGTTTCGTCCAGGTGAAGCGCCAGACCAGGGCACTGAAGGCAATGAGAATGATTGTATCGGTAAGATTTTCCCCGGTGAAGGCCACCGGCCGAATAGTGGCTGTCACCCCTAAAATGAAAAGAATATTGAAAATGTTGGAGCCGATAACGTTGCCCACGGCCATGTCTAATTGATTCTTTCGGGCGGCGGCGATGGAGGTGACGAGTTCCGGCAGGCTGGTGCCCACGGCGCAGATCGTGAGGCCGATGAGGGTGTCCGTCATACCGAAGACTCGGGCGATGGCCACTGCCCCGTAGGACAGCTCGTGTCCGGCGACCACGGTGTCGCCCCCCACGACGAAATCGCCGCCGAATTTGATGGCCAGCATGCCGATGATAATGAGAAGCAGACTTTTGCTCAGGGACATGAGATCCTCTTTTTCTTCTTTCAGCGAGGCGCGGCGGGCTTTATTGGCCTCGTGAAGGGTGTAGAGGAGAAAGAGAACGAAGAACAAGAGGAAAATCAATCCTTCCCTTCGGCTGATGAGACCGATGGCGTCCCCGGATGCCGTCCCGGCCGCGCCTGTCGCGCCGAAAACTGCCAAGACGGCGGCACAGGCGACGGAGAAGGGAAATTCCCGGGTCAGGCTCTTCTGGGATACCGAGAGGGGCGTAAAAAGGGCGCTGACCCCTAAGACGATCATCAGGTTGAAGATATTCGAGCCCGTGACGTTGCTGACGGCGATCTCATTGCTGCCCGCCAAGGCGGCGGTGACGCTCACTGCCAATTCCGGCAGGCTCGTCCCCATGGCTACGATGGTCAGCCCGATGACCAGCCCGGGGATCCGCAGCCGCCGCGCTACCGCCGAGCTGCCGTCCACAAAGGCGTCCGCGCCCTTGATGAGCAGCACGAAGCCAAGGAGCAGGACGAGGGCGGCGATAAGGATGGACCCGAATGAACTCATGAAATTTCCTCCTTGTGACCGGCGGATATCGGGAGATTCCTGACTGTCAGAGCGTCGTATCGGCGGCAGACGGACACGGTCGTTTTATGAGCACAGCAAAAGAAGAGCCCGTCGTCGGCTCTTGCAGAGAGTTTGATTCTCGGCTATCAGTATACCGTAGGAGGCAGGGAAATTCAATGGTGTTTCGGATTGACAATTCTTGGAACTTTCTATATGATAAATATCAGAAAGTATTTTTCGATAAATAAGAAAACGGAACAGGTTTCAAAAATCATATCGAGGGGGCTGTTTCTTATGGCAGTAAAAGTGGCGATCAACGGATTCGGGCGGATCGGGCGTCTGGCCTTTCGGCAGATGTTCGGCGTGCCGGGGTTCGAGATCGCGGCGATCAATGATTTGGCTCAGCCGAAGATGCTGGCGCATCTTTTGAAGTACGATTCCACCCAGGGGCGGTATGACCATGAGGTGACCTATGATGAGACGGATCTCTTCGTGGACGGGCACCGGGTGCAGAAGTTTGCCGAGGCGGACGCGGCGAATATCCCCTGGGGTGCGGCGGGAATCGATGTGGTACTGGAATGTACCGGGGCCTACACATCAAAGGAAAAATCCCAAAAGCATATTCAGGCGGGGGCGAAGAAGGTCATCATTTCGGCTCCGGCGGGCAACGATCTGCCCACCGTCGTCTACAACGTCAACCATGAGACGCTGAAGGCCTCCGACACCATCATTTCGGCAGCGTCCTGCACGACGAACTGCCTGGCCCCCATGACGGACGTCCTCCATAAGTTAGCGCCCATTCAGAGCGGGATCATGACCACCATTCACGCGTACACCGGGGATCAGATGCTCTTGGACGGCTCTCACCGCAAGGGAGATCTGCGCCGGGCCCGGGCGGCGGCCCTCAATATCGTACCCAATTCCACGGGGGCGGCGAAGGCCATCGGGCTAGTCATCCCCGAGCTGAAGGGGAAGCTCATCGGCGCGGCCCAGCGCGTCCCCACGCCCACCGGTTCCACCACCATCCTCATCGCGGTGGTGAAGGGAAAAGTGACGGTGGAGGAAGTCAACGCTGCCATGAAAAAAGCAGCCAATGAGTCATTCGGCTACAATGAGGAGGAGATTGTGTCCTCGGACATCATCGGCATGAGCTACGGGGCGCTCTTCGATGCCACTCAGACGATGGTCAGTCCTGTTTCCGACGAGCTGACGCAGGTGCAGGTGGTTTCGTGGTACGATAACGAGAGCAGCTACACCTATCAGATGTGCCGGACAATCAAATATCTGGCGGGCCTGAAATAAAGAAAAGGCCGCGGACGAGTGATCCGAGAGAGGTTCGGCCGAAGCGAGGGCCGGGCCTCTTTTAAAGAGCAAAAAGAGCGCGCGTGAAAAGCGGAAGGCTCTTTGAGAAGCGTGATGCGTGAAGCGGAGGGGTGTGCTATGAGCAAGAAGACGCTGAAAGATATCGACGTGAAGGGGAAAAAGGTGTTCGTCCGGGCGGATTTTAATGTACCTCTGGATGATAAGCAGCAGATTACCAACGATAAGCGCATCCGGGCGACACTGCCCACGATCGAGTATCTCTTGGGCGAAGGGGCGGCGGTGATTTTAGCCAGCCACTTGGGGCGGCCCAAGGGGACGGTAAAGCCGGAGCTTTCCCTGCGCCCGGTGGCGGCGCGGCTGACGGAGCTTTTGGGAAAGCCGGTGGCCTTCGCCGAAGACTGCGTGGGGGAGAAGGCGAAGGAAGCGGCGGCAAAGCTTTCCCCGGGGGACGTATTGCTCCTTGAGAACCTGCGGTTTCATCCGGAGGAGGAGAAGAACGATCCCGCTTTTGCCAAAGCTCTGGCAGAGCTGGCGGATATGGTGGTGGATGACGCTTTTGGCTGCGCTCACCGCGGTCACGCGTCCAATGCGGGTATCGCGCAGTACCGGGAAACGGTGGCGGGGCTTCTCATCGAAAAGGAGATTGCCTTCATCGGCAAGGCGCTGGAGAATCCGGCCCGCCCCTTCGCGGCCGTATTGGGAGGGGCTAAAGTTTCAGATAAGATAGGGGTCATCGACAACCTCATCGATAAGGTGGACGTCCTCATTATCGGCGGCGGCATGGCCAATACGTTTTTGGCGGCGCAGGGGCTGAACGTGGGAAAATCGCTGACGGAGCCGGATACCTACGATCTGGCCCGGAAGCTCTACGCCAAGGCCCACGCCCGCAACGTCAAGATGGTGCTGCCGGTAGACGTGGTGGTGGCGGATGATTTCTCGGCCGAGGCCCGTCATAAAGTCGTCCGCGTCGATGCCATCGGCAGCGAGTGGCAGGCGTTGGACGCCGGGCCGAAAACGCGGGAACTCTACGCACCGACGCTCCACGGAGCTAAGACCATCGTCTGGAACGGCCCCATGGGGGTTTTTGAGTTTGACGCGTTCGCGGCGGGGACGGAGGCCATGGCCCGGGCGGTGGCCAAGGCCACGAAGGCCGGGGCAGTGAGTATCGTCGGCGGCGGCGATTCCATCGCCGCCTTGAAGAAGACAGGCCTGTCCGACGCTATCAGCCACATTTCCACCGGCGGCGGGGCCACGCTGGAATATCTTGAGGGTAAAGAACTGCCGGGGATAGCGGCCATGGTCGATCGCTAAGGACGCACGGATAAAATGAAGTTCGTCAGACGGGCGCAGCGTTTTCGACCGATCACAGAGATAAACCGGACGCGCAGCAGGGCTATGGGTCGGTCTGCCGACGCAGAAAGGGCGGAAGAGAGGCGCCAGGATGGCGGTGTTGCCTGTATCCGTGCTTCTGTACGACGAACGGCGGGAGAGGAGCGAAAAAGATGCGAAAACCTATCATCGCGGGCAACTGGAAGATGAACAACACCATCGCGGAAGCGATGCAGCTCATGAAGGGGCTGATCCCGCTGGTCAAGGGGGGCCGGGACAGAGACGTGGTGGTCTGCCCTCCGGCGACAGCCTTGGCCGTGGTGGGAAGCGCCCTCCATGGGAAGAATGTGATTCTGGGAGCGCAGAACGTCCATTGGGCGGAGAGCGGCGCCTACACAGGGGAGATTTCTCCGAAAATGCTCAAGGAATTGGGGGTTCGCTACGTCATCGTCGGACACTCGGAGCGGCGGCAGTATTTCGGTGAGACGGATGCGGGGGTTAACCAAAGGGCAAAGGCAGCCCTAAAAGCGGGTCTCGTCCCCATCATCTGCGTAGGGGAAGCGCTGCCGACCCGGGAGAAGGGAACCTACAAGCGCTTTGTGGCCCGTCAGGTCAAGCTGGCGCTGGCAGGCTTTACTTCGGCGGAAGCAGCCAAGATCGTCATCGCCTATGAGCCAATCTGGGCTATCGGCACGGGGAAGACGGCCACCTTCGAGGAAGCGGAAGAGGTCTCTTCCCACATTCGGCAGACGGTGGGGAAAATCTTTGGCGAAAACGCCGCCGCGGCGGTCCGCATCCAGTACGGCGGCAGCGTGAAGCCGGCCACCATCGCTGGGCTTATGGAAATGCCCAACGTGGACGGCGCTTTGGTGGGAGGTGCGGCGCTGCAGGCGAAAGATTTTGCTGCTATCGTAAAATATCAAGGCCCGTAAATGCTGCGGGGAAAAGAGGGATGGACGGATTCATTGACGACGAGAGCCGGCGGGCGCGGAAAAAAGGTGCCTGACGGATGGGGATGAGGAGTGTACCGCTATGGCGACATTAAAGACAGCGCCCGTCATGCTGATCATCATGGACGGGTGGGGAAACGGCGATCCGACGGCGCAGGATAATGCCATCGCGATGGGAAAGACGCCGGTTCTGGATGATCTCATGGCCCGCTATCCGCTGACGGCGCTGGTTTGCTCCGGAGAAGCGGTGGGGCTGCCCGAGGGGCAGATGGGGAACTCCGAGGTGGGGCATACGAATATCGGCGCGGGGCGTGTGGTGTATCAGGAGCTTACCCGTATCAATCGGGCGATTCGGGATGGTTCCTTTTTTGATAACGCTGCCTTTGCTGCGGCGATTGAGGCGGCAAAACAGCGCGGTGGCGCTCTCCATTTCTTCGGCCTCCTTTCCCCCGGCGGCGTCCACAGCCATTCGGCCCACCTCTATGCCCTCTTAGAACTGGCTAAGCGTTCCGGCCTCACCGACGTGTGGGTACACGCCTTTTTGGACGGGCGGGACGTGCCGCCGTCCAGCGCGGCGGGCTATATGGCAGAATTGGAAGATAAGCTGGCGGAGATCGGCGTGGGTCGCGTCGCCACGGTGTCGGGCCGCTTCTACGCTATGGATCGGGACAAGCGTTGGGAGCGGGTGGCGAAAGCCTACGAGGCCATCGCCCACGGCGACGGCCTCGCAGCGGAGAGCGCGTCGGCCGCGGTGGCGGCGTCCTACGCTTCCGGCGTGACGGACGAGTTCGTCATTCCTGCGGTGGTGGCCGGCTATTCGGGGATGCGCCCCGAGGACAGCGTGATCTTCTATAATTTCCGTCCCGATCGGGCTCGGGAACTGACCCATGCCTTCACCGACGAGGAGTTTTCCGGCTTCGCCCGGGACGAATCTCTGCGTCCGGCCTTTGCCACCATGACCCAGTATGAGGCGGGAATGAACGCCCGGGTCGCCTACCCGCCGCAAAAGCTGACTAAAACTTTGGGGGAAATCATTGAGGACCACGGGCTCACCCAGCTTCGTATCGCGGAGACGGAGAAGTACGCCCATGTCACCTTCTTTTTTAACGGCGGGCTGGAAACACCGTATGCGAAAGAAGATCGGATCCTGGTCCCTTCGCCTAAGGTGGCGACCTACGATTTGCAGCCGGAGATGAGCGCCCTTGAAGTGACGGATCGGGTGGTGGAGGCCATTGAGAGCCGAAAATACGATTTCATCATCTTAAACTACGCCAACGGCGATATGGTGGGTCATACCGGCGTCATGGCGGCGGCGGTGAAGGCGGTGGAGACGGTGGACGCCTGCGTGGGCCGCTGCGTGGCGGCGGTGCAGAAGGTGGGCGGGGCCGTGGCTATCACGGCGGATCACGGCAACGCGGAACAGATGACGGACCGGGCGACGGGCCAGCCCTTCACTCAGCACACCACGAACCCGGTGCCCTTCCTGATCGTCAGCGAACGCGCGGCGGCACTGCGGGAGGGAAAGCTGTCGGATATCGCTCCGACCCTTCTGGCGCTGGCGGATATAGAACCGCCTAAGGAAATGACAGGGCGTTCTCTGATCACGCGCTTTCGTGACTGACGTGCCGGACGGCGCGAAATAGGAGATCAGCGGTGGGATAGGGGAGACGGGGCCTCTGCGACCCATTTCGCCGCGGAATACTCATCAGGGGCTGAAGGACAATCATCATGAGGGGTACAGGGGAGATGGGAGCATGGAAGCGGAAATGACGGCGGCCGCGCGGGGCGATAAAATCTTTGACATGATCTGTCACTACGAAAATTATGACGGGCGTCTGGACAACACGGAAAACTATCTCATGGCCGGGGACGGGGCGGGGCCCTTCGCGGAGCGGGACGCCGTGATCGCCATGGTGGCCGAGAAGCTGCGGCGTGATTCCATCGCGGCTCAGCTGTTTTTGGAGAACATCATCGGCGGCGAGCATGAAGGCTTTCTGGTGGTGGCCCATGACGCCTGGGTGGAGGCGGCCATCGAGCGGAGGGACGCCGTGGCGAAAATGATGGGACTGGGCATCAAACCGCCCCGCCTGGAGATGGAGCCGGAGGTTCTAAGTGCCGGGATGACGATGAAGTATCTTTACGATGAGGCCGCCTTGGAGCGCCTCTTTCCCATCGCCGACGAGGCGTATCAGGAAGACTATGGGATCATTTGCCGGGTGCGGCTCCTTACCGAGCCGCCGGCCGTGCGTTATCTTCCCGCCCGCGCCTTAAAGTGCGCCGCCTCTTCCCACGAGGTGCTGCGGGCTCTCAATAAGCTAGGCTTTCAGGGGCGCATGGCATAAGAGCGACAGCGTGGAAATACATGGTCAGGTAAAAAAGAACCATCCCCGCGGATGGTTCTTTTTTTTAGGCAGCACGGCTAAATGAAATTCGTACGATGAGGGCAGAAATTTTTGCCTGTCAGGGCAACAACCCGGGCGCCGCGTGGCGTTTGGTGGATGATGGATCTCCAGGCAGGAAGAAAAAAGGCGCCGGGAGGATGGGATTGAATTTATCAGGGGGGTACTTGATCCGAAAAGTAAAATAGAGGAGGGAACTGTCATGTTGTACACGATACCTTACACTTCGCCGCTGGGCGGCCTTTGGCTGGCGGCGGATGACAGGGGGGTGACGGGGGTTTGGTTTGCCGGCGAGAAATATTTTCCCAACTGGCGCGGCGTTTCCCGAAAGGAACGGGAAACGCCGATCCTGCGGGAGACGAAGCGCTGGCTGGATATTTATTTTCGCGGCGCGGAGCCCGACTTCATGCCGCCGCTGCACCCCATCGGCTCCGACTTTCAGCAGGTGGTATGGAAGATTTTGCGGCAGATTCCCTACGGGACGACGCGAACTTATGGCGACATTGCGGCCCAGATCGCCCGGGCGCGGGGCGTGGCCAAAATGTCGGCCCAGGCGGTGGGCGGGGCCGTGGGACATAACGACATCTCCATCCTCATTCCCTGCCATCGGGTGGTGGGAAAGAGCGGCAGCTTGACGGGCTACGCCGCGGGCTTAGAGAAAAAGATACGGCTTCTCACGCTGGAAAAGGTGGATATGAGCCGCTTTTTCGTCCCGAAAAAAGGCACGGCCCTATAGGAAGCATGGATAATTCTGCACCATTCTGCCGAATGTATCCCTGTTTCCTATAAAAAGTACGCCGCGCAGAGTTCCCGGTAGCGCGCCTCGCCTTTTTCCGTCAGGAGGTAGTAATCCCCCGACCGGGTGAGGATATCGTCCCTTTCGAGTTCGGTACGGACCTGCTTCATTTCTGCCGCGTTCCAGCGCAGATGGGCGGCGATCTCCGTCACCTTGTTCTCGGCGCTGTAACGGTGCTGCGCCGTATGGGTGCCGAGGTGAATGATGAGGAGTTCCTGCCGAAGACGCGTCTTGTTGTGTGCCTGATGAAGCCGTTTCGTCAGCACGCCTTTGGGATGGAAGAGGACGGCGGCGACATAGATGACCATGTTGACGAGGGCGCACATGCCGGACATAGAAGCGTTGAAGTGAACCGCCAGCCCGTATCCCACGGCGCTGCTCAGAAGGCCGAAAAGAACGGCGAGAAAAAGCGCGTAGTGGAGCCGCTTGGTGAAGAGGAGCGCCGTGCCGGCGGGGGCGATGAAAAAGGAGATGACGAGGATGGAACCTACGGCGTCAAAGGCGGCCACCGTCGTCAGCGAGATCAGGGTCATGAGCCCGTAAAAAATCGCCCCCGTGGCCATGCCGATGAGACGGGCTGTTTCTTCGTCAAAGGTGGAGAGTTTGAGTTCTTTGTAAAAGAGCGTAATAAACGCCGCGTTGAGTAGGAAGATGCCCCCCATCTTGAGGGCGGAGACAGCGATTTCGTGGCCGAAGACGGGTACGGTATCCAGCCCGGCATAAATGACTTCCCCCATCAACACCATGTCCGTGTCGAGATGGACGTTGCCGGCGTACTTACTGATGAGAATGACCGCCAGGGAAAAGAGCATGGGGAAGATGATGCCGATGGCGTCGTCGATTTTCAACGTTTTCGTGCGCCCTAAAAGCTCCACGCTCAGGACGGTGACGACGCCCATCAGGGCCGCGCCGACGAGCAGCCACGGCGAGGAGAGGTCATGGATGGCGAAGAAGGCCAGCACGATGCCCAGGAGGACCGTATGACTGATGGCATCCGCCATCATGGAGAGGTTGCGAAGGAGCAGAAACACCCCCGGCAGGGCGCAGGCCGCCGAGGTCAGCGCGAGGACCAGCAGCGCGTCGGTCATGACAGCCGCCCTCCTTTCTCCCGGCGGCGCTGTCGAGTGCGCAGAAGGCCGTGCTTTCCCAGAAGCAGGGAAAAAAAGGCGATGGCGCAGGCGGCGAGGATGATGCTCGGCCCTGTGGACATCCCCTGCTCCACCGTGCTGACGTAAGTGCCGGCGAGGGCGGCCGCGATACCGAAGAGGCTGCTGAGGAAGAGGACTCGGGAAAAGTCGTTGGACCACTGACTGGCGGCCACGCAGGGGATGATGAGAAAGGAACTGATGAGGATGGAGCCGACGGCTTTAAGGCCGATGCCAATGACGGCGACGGTGAGAAGCGGCAGCAAAACCCGCAGCAGCTCCACCGGCAGGCCTGCCGCCTCTGCGTATTCGGCGTCGAAGACGAACACTTTGAGCTCTTTGTAGAAGAGGACGAGAAGCGTCATGGTGAGTACCGCCACCGCCGCGATGAGGAGAACGTCGGCCTCCAGCATGTAGGCAGCCTGTCCGAAGATATAGGTTTCCAGCCCCGCCTGGGACGCGCCGCGATACGCCGGGTTCCCCTGGATGTAGCTTTTCAGCACCATGCCCAGGCCGAAGAAGCCCGAGAGGAAAATGGCCAGATTCGCGTTCAAACCGAGGCGGGAATTTTCGTGAGCGCCTTGGATGGCGAAGAAGGTTACCGCCGCCGCCGCGATGGCGCCCAGGAGGAGCACCGCCGGGTCGCGGGTGGCAAAGGCCATATAGGCCAAAACGATGCCGGGGAAAGTGGCGTGGCCGATGGCGTCGCCGATGAGGCTCTGCCCCTTGTAGACGCTCAAGGCCCCTACCGGTGCGGCCACGGCCGCTAAAAGCGCCGTCCCGAAGGCGATGATCTGAAAGGTGTAATTCGTCAGAATGTCCATGTCAGCGCTCCTTGGGCCGAAAGGCGAGGGCGATCTTTTCCGTTTTATCCATTGTCTTCAGATAGTCGCAGGCCTTGACGGTGCGGTTGAGGACGACCAGATAGTCGAAATAATCGTCGAGGGTCGAGAGATCGTGATGGACGGCGATGACGGTCTTTCCCGCTTTTTGCAGGGCCACAAATTTATCCATGACGATGCGCTCTGTGGTTTCGTCCACACCGGCGAGGGGCTCATCCATGATGTAGAGATCGCTCTCCTGAGCCAAGGCGCGGGCGATGAAGACCCGCTGCTTTTGCCCGCCGGAAAGCTCTGATATCTGCCGATCAGCCAATTCCGTGAGCTTCATCTCGGCCAGCGCCTCTTTGGCGATCGTCCGGTCGGCTTTGCTTGGCCGCCGCATGAGGCCGATATGCACGTACCGCCCCATGAGCACCACGTCGAACACCGTTGTGGGGAAATCCCAGTTCACCGCGCCGCGCTGGGGTACATAGGCGATGCGCGCTCGTACTTCGCCGATAGGCTTTCCCCAAAAGCGCACGAAGCCTGACACTGGCTGCTGAAGGCCTAAGATGCCCTTTAAGAGCGTCGATTTGCCGGCCCCATTAGGCCCGACGATGGCGCAGCGAACCCCCTCCGGCACGTCAAGGTCGATGTCCCAGATCACCGCCGTCTCGCGGTAGGCCATCGTCATATCTTCCACGTGAAGCAGGCTCTGTTCTTCCATGGATATACCCTTCTTTCCCGCCTCGGCTGAACTTCGCCGCGGCTTTTTGACGGATTATGGCAAAGGGGGGCGGCTCTTCGCCGCCCCCCTTTGTCTTCTGCGCCTTATTTCAAATGGTTCACGATCAGATCGACATTCGAGCGGTACATGTCGAGGTAAGTGTCGCCCTTTTGCCCGGCGGGGGCCAGCGAGTCGGAGAAGAGTTCGTTGCCTTCGCCGCTCACGATCTCCACGTCGAAGCCCTTGGCCTTGCAGATCTCCTGCAATTTTTTCATGCGCGCGGGGTTCGTGGTACTTTCCGCGAATACTGCCTTCACCTTGTGGGAGACGATGAAGTCGGCGGTCTTTTCAATGTCCGCGTTGGCCACCTCGGAGTTGGTGCTGACGCCCTGAGGCGCCACCACTTTCATGCCGTAGCTTCGGGAGAAATAATTGAACGCGTCGTGGGGCGTCACCAAATTCCGGTTTTCCGGCGGGATCTGGGCGATTTTTCCCCTGATCTCGCCGTCCAGATCATCCAACTGCTTCAGATATTTCGCTAAGTTTGCCCGAATCTCCTTCTCGTGTTCCGGAACGAGCCGGATCAGGCTCTCCGCCGCTTTTTCCGAGGCTTTTTTGTAAAGGGGGACGCTGAACCAGAAGTGGGGATCCACCACTTCGGCGCCGTCCTCCTCCAAGCGGAGAATGTCGCCCGGGGGAAAATCCGCCGACACGGCCGTGCCTTTTTTTTCTAAAACCTCCACCATTTTGCCCTCAAAGTGCAGCCCGTGGTAGAGGACGAGGTCGGCTTCCTTGAGCTTTTGGAGATCCTTCGGCTGGGCGACGTAGAGGTGGGGGTCTTCTCCTGCCGGGATGATCATTTCGATGCGGACGTAATCCCTGGCCAGTTCCTTCGTCATGTCCGCCAAAAACGATGTCGTCACCGTCACCGTTTTCTGACTGCTTTTCCCTGTCTTATTCTCGCCGCCGCGAGTATCGCCGCAGCCGGCCGCGAAAAGGGCGGTCACCGCGAGGCAGAGCGCCAGCAGAAAAAGGATTTTTTTGCGCGTGTTCAAAAGTTTCATTCGTGGGTCCCTTCTTTCTGGTACATTTTCTTTCTGGAAAGTAGCATATCATGTTTTTCTCTGTTTGTAAATGATAATAATTCTCAATAAATTTATTTTGCTCAAGGAAAAACGCCGCAGCCCGGGAAAACGGCTCACAAAAGTCAGACGAAAAGCATAGAACTTTTGGGGCACGACACCGGCTACGGCGTTTTTTATCTGTTGAGAAAAAATTTACTCGGCTTCGCTTTTTTTCAGGTGTTCAAAATACCGTTTCGTTTCACTGACGATGACGCCGGAGAGGGCGCAGAGGGCGATGAGGTTCGGGATCGCCATGAGGCCGTTCACGATGTCGGCCAGGGTCCAGATGGCATCCAATTTGAGGAAGGCGCCGGAAGCGACCAGGACGATGAAGAGGAGACGGTAGGGCATGATGCCCTTTGTGCCGAAGAGGTAGATGGAGGCGCGCTCCCCGTAATAATTCCAGCCCAAAATGGTGGTGAAGGCGAAGAGCACCAAAGAGACGGTAAGAATGGCGACGCCCGGCTGTCCGTAGGTCGTGGCGAAGGCGTCGGCGGTCATCATGGCCCCGGCGGAATTACCCTGCCAGACCCCCGTTAAAACGAGGGCGAGGCCGGTCATGGAGCAGATGATGATGGTATCGATGAAGGTGCCGGTCATGGAGATGAGGCCCTGCTCGGCGGGCCACTTTGTCTTGGCGGCGGCCGCCGCGATGGGGGCGGAGCCGAGGCCCGATTCATTGGAGAAGATGCCCCGGGCGATGCCCTTTTGCATGGCCATCATGAGGGTGGAGCCGGCGAAACCGCCCACCGCCGCCTCACCCGAAAACGCACTCTTGATGATGAGGGCAATGGCGTCGGGGACGGCGCTGAGATTCATGACGATGAGGCCGAGGCTGACGACGACGTAGACGACAGCCATGAAGGGCACGATTTTACTGGCGACCCGGGAAATGCTCTGGAGCCCGCCGATGGTGATGGCGGCCACTAAGAGGGTGACGATGCCGTCGGATACTTCTCGGGGCACGCCGAAGGCGATGTGCATGCTGTCCACGATGGCGTTCACCTGGGGGAAGGTGCCGATCCCGAAGAAGGCCACCAAGATGCAGGCTCCCGCAAAGAAGGCCGCCATGGGGGCCCACTTTTCCCCCATGCCGTGGCGGATATAAAACATCGGTCCCCCGGCGATCTCACCTTTTTCGTCCGTGGTGCGGTACTTGACGGCCAAAAGCCCTTCGGCGTACTTCGTCGCCATGCCGAAGAAGGCGGCCACCCACATCCAAAAGACCGCGCCGGGACCGCCCAATTTCACCGCGGTGGCGACGCCGACGATGTTGCCCGTGCCTACGGTGGCTGCCAGGGCTACGCAGAGGGCTTTGAAGCTCGATACGTCCCCTTCCCCGTGGTTTTTCGCCCGGAAAATGAGGGAAAGTGCCAGGGGCAGGCGAAAGACCTGCATAAGGTTCAGCCGGAGCGTCAGGTAGATCCCCGTTCCCAAAAGAAGGACGATGAGCGGCGGGCCCCAGAGAAGGGAATCGATTTCATTCAGTATGGTGTTGATAGCATCCATGGACAAATCTCTCCTCACGTCCGCTCATGGCGGACAAAAGTATAAGTTCGCCACTTATCATATCATAAGACAGCCCGGCTGTCACCTTAAAATATTTTACTTTCGATTTTTGAGCAAAAAAATACCGGGCGGTCGCCCGGCACAAGAAAAAATAAGTGCTTTTGAGTAGGCTTTTCAGCCTTTTCCCATTATAACTGCTTTTGACGCCTCTGTCTATAGGGGAAAGCGGCGTTTAACTTCTTTTTAAGCAGGAATTTTCCTGCTGGGCGACGAATATGTCTGAACGTAAGGAAAAGGAGGGTTCATTTGATGAAGAAACTATGCAGCCTGCTCTTGACGGCTCTGCTCTTTATCGAGAGTGTAGGATTGGCGATTGCCGCCGCGCCGGAGACCATGCAGGAGAAACTGGACGCGACCGAGCGCGCGGCCTACGGACAGCCGCAAACAGGGGCGCTCCTCGACCGCCTGGCACATTTGGAAAAGGATTTTTGGCAGGCGAGTCCTCAAAAAAGCGTAGTGGAGCGCACCGACGCCCTCTATGCGATCATGCTGGAAAATGAAGATGGGCCGTCCCTCGTTACGCAGATGAATGCCGTGGAGTGGGCCATCACCCAGGAAGTCAGCATGGAATCCATCCAAAAGCGGGTGGGGGATATGGAGATCACCCTGCAGGGGCGTCCGTCGGAAGGCTCTTATCGCCAGCGGATTGACGCTTTGGCTACGGCGGCTTTCGGCTCCAATGAGATTCCCCTTGTGGCCGGGATAGTACCGGCTAATACGCTGATCAAAGTGCTGACGGTGACACCCATCAACGCAAAGAATCTCAAGGCCGGGGATCGCATCGAGTTCCAGGCGGCGGAGGACGTCATTGAGGGCGGCCGGCTTCTCTTTGCCAAGGGCGCGCCGGGCTATGGTACGGTGACGAAGGTGAAACAGGCCAGAAATTTTGGCCGGGACGCAGAGGTTGTCATCGATTTTCAGGCACTACGGGCCATCGACGGTACGGACGTGGAAATGCTCTTGGGACAGGAATCCAAGGAAAAGATGGAATCCATGGCTATGGCGGCGGGGGCCAGCCTGGCGGGGATGGTTCTCTTAGGCCCCATCGGGATCATTGGCGGCGTCTTCATCAAGGGCAAGAACATCAACCTGCCCGCGGGCACGGAGCTTTACATTCAGACGAAGAACGAGACTTCGCTCTACGGCCTGTCCACCGCCCTTGACAGCGGGAACTGACGCAGGACAAAAAAGGAGCGCGGCGGCGCTCCTTTTTTGTTGCGGGAATGTCCGGGATGATGTAGTATAGTGAAGGATAAAGTAAGGAACGGGCCGGACGGCGGCGCGAAATAACAGATAGGGGAAGAAGCCATGAAGGGGAATAACAGACGAATCGCTTGGCGATATCTGGCGCTGCACCTTGCGGCGGCACTGACGCTCGGCAGCGCGGGAACGGCGGAAGCCTATTATACCTCGGACGATCTCAATACGGATACGGAAGTTTTGGATTATATCGAAAATGCCCGGCGCAACGCCCGGGAAAATCGGGTGACGGAAGCGCAGCAAAAACTGGTCCAAGATGTGGAAGAAATGCGCGCTCATCTCCGCGGCCCCATTGATCCGGCACGGCTTCCCCTCGCTCTCGAAGGGGACGATATGTTTTATGACGAGGCGACGGGAGAAGTCTATGCCAAGGGGAACGTCCGCATCACGGAGATTGATGCCCGCCGCTTCTTGTCCGATGAAGCCCGGGGCAATCTCAAGGAGCAGGTGGTCAAGGTGGATGGCCGATCCCACATGGTGCAAATGACGCCGGGGGAGCCCCATGCGGACATGGAAGGCTATCGCGCTATCTATCATTATGGCCGTCATACCGGCCACATGGAGGACGTCAAAGGGAAATACGGGCAATACTACATCACCGGCCGGCGCATCGAGATGTATCCGGATAAGGTTCTCATCTATGACGGTTCCCAGACGAAATGTGGGGCGAAAAAGCCCGATTACCACGTCAGCGGGGATCTCATCGAGATCTATCCGGGGAAGGAAATGCTTATCCATCAGGTGAAATACTGGCTGAAGGATAAGGTTGTCTACACGCGCCCCCTCCACCGACAGGATATCAGCAAACCGGAAAAGGGCTTGGAACTGCCGCGAGTCGGCTATGACAGCGACAACGGCGCCTGGATCGGGCAGAAGTTCGACTGGCAGCTTACGCCGCGCCTTAACGCTTACGCGAATATCCGCTATTACAGCCGGGCGAAGGCGAAAAATATTTTCGGCGTCGATTGGGAGAACGGGGGAAACTCAGTTTCCGTACAGTACGGACAGTTTCACGACTCTGACAGCCACTGGATCAAAAAGGAACCGACCTTCATTTACCAGTACGGCCATCGGCTGGGCCATCTGCCGGTCAGCTATAACCTGAAATACGAAATCGGCCGCTGGTCGGCGGGCTATACGAGTACGCACCGTTACTACGGGATTACGATAACGCCGGATCCGCTGCCCTTGGGACGGACGGCGCGTCTCCTGACCAGCTTTGGGTACGGGGTGACCCAGGAGAGCTACGACGATTCCACGGTCAACGGCTTCAATTACAGCGCGACGCTCTTAAAGGACATGGGGAAGGATGTCACCGTTTATCTGCGGTATACGTATTCTGCGGCCAACGCCAAGAATTCTCTCTTTAGCTACGATTTAGACGACTATTCGCGAAAGTTCAGCTTCGGCGTGAGCTGGGCCTTTACTGACCGGGATCGTATCGTGGTGGGGCAGTCCTTTGATGTGGAAACGCGGCGGCAGGAGGACATAGACTATTATTGGTTCCACGATATGCACTGCGCCCAGCTCATCCTGCGCTACCGGGCGAAGCGCAGCACCTGGAATGTATCGATGCAGTTCACGCCCTGGTGAGAAAGGAACAAGGATGAAGGAACTGACGGAAATTGTGACCCGGATGGCCGGGAAGCGCATTCTGGTCATAGGCGACATGATCGCCGACATCTATTTGGAGGGGCGCATCGCGCGCATTTCCCGGGAAGCGCCGGTCTTAGTGCTGGAATATGAGCGCGAGCGGGTGGTGGCCGGCGGCGCGGCCAATGTGGTGAACAATGCGGCGACCCTGGGCGGCGCGCCCATCGCCGTGGGCCTCGTGGGAGATGACCGGGGCGGCGAGGGATTAAAGGCCATTCTGTGGGAAAACGGGGCGCAGGTCGAGGCGCTCCTCACGGAACCGGGCCGGCCCACCATTGCCAAAACGCGGATCGTGGCGGGGGGTCGGGAGACTGTGAGTCAGCAGATCGTGCGGGTGGATCGGGACAGCCGTGCTCCTCTCGCGCCGGAAACGGAAACGGCCTTAGAAACGAAGGTTACGGCGGTGCTTTCGGAGATCGATGGGCTCATCCTCAGCGATTACGGCGGCGGAGTGCTGACCGACGGCCTGCGCCGTCGGGTGATCGATGGTTGCCGCCGCGCCGGTGTCGCCACCATGGTGGATTCGCGCTACGCAATTCGGCAGTTTACTGGTGTGGATTACGTAAAGCAGAACGACACGGAGCTGGCTGCCGCGGTGGGACGGACGCTTTCCACCGAAGCAGAGCTTCGCCTGGCGGGGCGGGAGCTTTTGGATCGTATAGGAGGCAAAGGCGTCCTGGTGACCCGGGGGGCGAAGGGCATGACCCTGTTTGAAGCGGAGGGAAAGGTCACGGATATCCCGGTGCCGGATAAGAGCGAGGTCTATGATGTGTCCGGCGCGGGGGATACCTCGGTGGCGGCCTTCATGCTGGCGCTGGCTGCGGACGCGTCTCCGGTGGAGGCGGCCCGGATTGCCAATGTGGCCGCGGGCATTGCCGTCCGCAAATTGGGGACGGCCACCGTCAGCGCGGCGGAGCTTTGCGACGTACTGGGAAAACAGGAGGGAAAGACCGATGAAGGTTACCCGGGATAATCTTTCGGCCTTCGCGGCCGCCCTTCGCGCCCATGGACAGAGGATCGTCTTCACCAACGGCTGCTTTGATATTCTCCATGTGGGACATGTTCGCTATTTGGGGGCGGCTCGGGCGCTGGGGGATTGCCTCGTGGTGGGGCTCAACAGCGACGCTTCCGTGCGCCGTCTGAAAGGGCCGGAACGCCCCGTGAACGAGGAAGCGGATCGGGCTGAGGTGCTGGATGCGCTTCGGGCGGTGGACTATGTGACGATTTTTGACGAGCCGACGGCGGCGGAGCTCATTGAGATCATCCGCCCCGACGTCTACGTCAAGGGGGGCGATTATACCATTGCCACGCTGCCCGAGGCAAAGATCGTGAGAGACTACGGCGGCCGCGTGGAATTCATCGACTTGGTACCCGAGCGATCCACGACACGGGTCATTGAAAAACTCCGGGGTACAGCTTTGTAACGGGGCGGTACAGCATCGCTGAAATCGCCGCGGCCGATTTAGGGAAGCAATGATAGTGCTTCCTTAACTACGGCGTTTTTTGTTATGGGGAAAGGAGCGGGCATGAATATCCTGATCATCAAGCTCAGCGCCATCGGCGACGTCATTCATGCGCTGCCGGTTTCCTACGCCATCAAAGAAACGTATCCTGAGGCCCGGCTGACCTGGGCCGTGGAGCCTCCAGCGCGGGAACTTCTCGTGGATAACCCTTATATCGATGATATTCTCGTCTTCGAGAAAAAGAAATTTAAAACATCCCTGCGGGGCTTTTGGGAAAATTTTGGGCCGCTGCGGCAAAAGCTCAAGGCCGGTCATTTTGACATCTCTCTCGACCTGCAAGGTTTAGGAAAATCGGCGGCCCTTGCCTATTTCTCCGGCGCTTCCCGCCGCTACGGTACCGCTGACATGCGGGAAGGGAGCAGTTGGATATCAAAGTCGGTACACGGTCCCAACGCCCGGGGACACATCGTAGAACGCTATCTGGATGTGGCCCGGGCCATCGGCTGCCGGGTGGAGCGCGTGATGTTTCCTGTGGCGATTGCTGCGGCAGATCAGGAGACGGCGCGCCAACGGCTCGTACAGGCGGGGGTACCGGAGGGACGTGCCTACGCCGTGCTGGCCATGGGGGCGAACTGGCCCAACAAACGCTGGCCGGTGCGCGATTACGCGGCGTTGGCGGATTGGCTCTTTGAACGCCGCGTAATTCCCGTTTTCGTGGGGGGCGGCCTTTTGGATGAACATCTTATCGACGATATCATCCGGCTGGCGCTGGTGCCGCCGATGAATCTGGTGGGGCAGACGACCCTCAAACAACTGGCAGCGGTCATTGCCGGAGCCAGCATCGTGATCGGCGGTGATACTGGACCGGTGCATTTGGCAGCGGGGCTTGGCGTACCCACGGTCATGCTCATGGGCCCCACCGATGCCAATCGCAACGGCCCTTACGGGCAAATCGAAAACGCCATCGAAGTGAACCGTCCCTGCCGCTACTGTTGGAAGCGTGCCTGTCCCAAGGGCCTCGACTGTCTCGCCGCCATCCATCCCCCAGAGGTGGAAGAAAAGATCGAGGAGATTTGGCGTCGGGCAGATAAAGGATGAGGCGCGGCGGCGACAAAATGGTCGATGCATGTGAAAAAAGGCACATATTTTTCGGTCATCGTATCTCGTTTTGCTGATTCCACGCGGTACATTGACTTAGGGATCTGATCGGCGTTATCATGCGGGACAACAAAACCCCCGAAGCGATCGCTTCGGGGGGTTGCTGTCGGTTGGTGACTCCTACCGGATTCGAACCGGTGAACCCGCCGTGAGAGGGCGGTGTCTTAACCGCTTGACGAAGGAGCCAAATATGGACTATATCATACTATAGGTCTTTGAGTTTGGCAAGCCCTTTTTCCAATCTTTTAATGGATTCTTCGCCGCCTAAAAGGTAGAGAAGCTCGGTGACGCCGCCGGGCGTCACCTTCTGTCCGGAGAGGGCGATGCGAAGCGGCCACATAACAGCTCCAGTCTTGAGCTGGTGGTTGGCGGCAATGCCTTCCAGTGTGGAATCCAAGGCGTAGGGCGTCCAGTCGGGGATCTTTTCCAGTTCGGTGACAGCTGCCGTCAATACCTCTTCGGCCAGTTCTTTCGTCACCTTGTTGCGTTTGTTGAGGAAAAGTTCGCTGTCATATTCGGGCAGCGCTCGGAAGAAGGCGATTTGCTCCGGAATCTCGCCGTAGCGGCTGATCCGGGGGCGCAGCAGGCCCGCGGCGTAAAGCCACTTCTTATCCAAGTCTTCCGTCAGCTCGCCGGCGAAATGACGGGCCGTCTTGGAGAAGATGAAATCCGTCATCTTCTTGAAATATTCGCCGTTGAACCAGTCCAATTTCGCGTAGTCGAAGACGGCCGGCGATTTGCTTAAGCCCTCCAGGGAAAAAGCCTCAATAAGTTCCTCCATGGAGAAAAGTTCCTGATTGGATTTCGGGCTCCAGCCGAGGAGCGCCACATAATTCGTGATGGCTTCCGGCAGATATCCCATAGCGATGAGCTCGGAGAAGCTGGTCGCTCCGTGGCGCTTGGAAAGCTTGGAGGTGGAGCCGTCTTCGTTTCGTCCCATCACCGGGGACAGGTGGATGTATACTGGGATCTCCCAGCCGAAGGCCTGATAGAGAAGGACGTGCTTCGGCGTCGAGGTGATGAACTCCGTGCCGCGGATGATATGGGTAATGCGCATGAGGTGATCGTCCACGACGTTGGCGAAATTGTACGTGGGCATCCCGTCGCGCTTGATGAGTACCTGATCCTCCAATTCGGCGTTGTCGATGGTGATGGTGCCGTGCACGACGTCGTGAAAGGAGGTGCTGCCCGACAGGGGCATCTTCTGACGAATGACATAGGAATCTCCTGCGTCCAAGTGCTTTTTCACATCTGTCGGATCGAGGTCGCGGCAGCGCCGGTCATAGCTGGAAAAGCTCTTGTCGGTGCGCCCTTCCTCAGGATCGCAGAAACAGCGGTAGGCGAAGCCCTTTTCCACCAATTCTTCCGCGTATTTTTGATAAATTTCCTGTCGTTCGCTTTGGACGTATGGCCCGCAGTCGCCGCCGATGTCCGGCCCTTCGTCGGGGAGAATATTGGCTTCGGCCAGCGTCCGCTTGATGAAGTCCACGGCGTCCGTCACGTAACGGGCCCGATCCGTGTCCTCGATGCGCAGGAGGAAATCACCCCCCTGGGATTTGGCGAAAAGATAAGCGTAAAGCGCCGTCCGCAGGTTGCCGATGTGCATGTACCCCGTGGGGCTTGGCGCAAAGCGGGTGCGTACTCTCGTCAATGGTATGACCTCCCAATTCCTTGATACTTCTATTTTACTACGAATTTCCCGCGAATCAAGAAGTTTATCAAAGAACGGTGACGCTGCCCCAAGGCATGAGTCCTTCAAATCTCGAAGGTAAGGGTGGTGTAATACACTTCTTTATCGGCGATATCTTTATATTTTTCGGTGATCGGGCGCTCGGCCTTTGCCTTAAGCAGCCACTGACCCCAATGTATGATGCGAACGTAAGCGATTCCGTCCTTGTCGGTGAGCAGCCGTTGTGCCATGGAATCGCCTGAGGAAAAGCCAGCGTATGTCGCAGTGACTTCTACGTAGGGAACCGGTTCGCCCTCCAAAAGAAGCTGTACCGGGAGGAGCGCCCCCACGTAATTTTTTCCCGCTGCGTAAGGGTCCGCGAGGGGGACAAGCTCTAATACTGTACCGGCGCGGTGGGGGAGGTAGGACGCGGCCCGCGCACCGATGCGGAAGTGAGCCGTGCTGAACTGTTGGGTGCGCAGGGATTCAATGACATTGGGAAAATCCGCGCGATCGCCGTAGCCTCGCTTCATTTGGCCGTCTTCCCAGTAGGTGTTGTAGACGGAAGCGCGGCGCGTCAGGGACAAAATGTAAGCACCTTCCTGCGTGGCGACGATTTCGGCGGTGGAGATGCCTTCCTTTTCCAGCTCGACCTTTTTCCGGTTTCCCATGGGATCGATGAGTTCAATGAAATCAAAAGTGTTGCGATCCGTGAGGCCGTCCACGGGAAAGCGATGGCCCCAGCCGATATACATGCGGGTGCGTGCTGCATCCTCCGCTTCTCGAGCAGGGTTCCAAGCCGTCATGTTGATCCAGATGGCGTGGGTGCTCCCTGACAGGGGGAAAAGGAAACACAACAACAGCGTACCGAGAAGAATTTTTTTCCACATGGTTTATAGCCTCCTTTTGACAGTAAAAAACAGAAGTTAATGCGAAAAATTCATAATATATCATATCATGTTAGGGGAAGGAAATATAGACAGACGACAAAAAATAAGAAATCTTTCCCTTGTATGCTATATTGACAGAAAAATATAATGATATATATAATAAATCACGAAATTATTTATTTTTAGTGATGTGGAAAGGAGAGAGGATGAAGGGAAAGAGTCTGATGGCCCTTTTGGGGTGTTTTGTTCTTGGCAGCAGCGGCAGCGCGGTGGCGATGGAGGAATTTACGCTGGATACGATTGTCGTCACGGCGAATCGGGACAAAGTGCCGGAGATGGAAACGCCGTCCGCTGTGACCGTGATCACGAAGGAAGAGATCGATCGCAGTGGAGCACGCAATGTGTACGAAGCGCTGCAGTTTATTCCCGGCGTGTATTTTAACGGCTGGGGGGCGAAGGGCGTCGATTTCGGCGACCACAATACGACGCTGAGCGTCCGCGGGGTAGACCAGGGGGCCAGCGTTATTTTGAACGGCGTGCCGATCACGGCGAATAATTTCAGTCAGCTTTCGGCAATTCCGAAAGAGAGCATCGAACGCATCGAGGTGGTGAAAGGGGCTTCGGGCGTACTCTACGGGCCGGAGACGATGACTGGCGTCATCAACATTATCACGGATACGGGGGAAAAGAAACCGCCGCGTGTCAGGCTGGAAGGGGCCGTTGGCAACGGCTCCAATAAAGATTTTTTTGTCGGCTATGAAGATCGCTGGGTGAATCTTGGCTATGCGAAGACGTATATCGGCCCGCAGTCGCCGACGACCGATCCCTACTGGGGTTGGTTCACTGAAACGGATGTCTACGGGCACCGCAAGAATAGCACGCAGGAAAATCTTTTCTTGACGCTTCGCCCCACAGCGCATTGGTCGCTCTTTTACAATGCGTCATCGTCGCACATGGTCTGGGGCGAGACGGCCGTGGAGGAGGCGGAACGCTGGGAAAAATCCTACGATGATACGTATCGGGTGCGCAGTAACAACTGTGTCCTGTCGTATGAAGCGAAGGATCAGAAGGCGAATGTCTTTTATTCCGACCGCACGTCCCATTTGCGGACGGAAACGTGGGCCGGAGACGGCTTTGACAGCGCGGAGGATTATAAGACGCGGCGCTACGGCTTCGACGCACAGAAAACCTTTTCCTTCGGCAATGCCCGTCAGCTTATCGTCGGGATGACGGCCGATAAGGAGCAGTACCGGGAATTGGTGGGGACGAATGCAGGCCATCGGATGCAGTACGCGCTCTACGGCCAGTATACTTGGCAGGTAAACGATCGGTACAAGACGATTTTAGGGCTTCGCTATCAGCACGCGGCGGAGGATGCGTCCAATCAGGCGCAAAATTACACGAAGCATTACAATGAGATCATTCCCCAGTGGCAAAATCTCTACCATATATCGAAAAATGAGGTGCTATACACCAACGTCGGCAAATCGTTTATCTTGCCGCGCCTGTACGATTATTTTTACACGGACATCGACGGGGCGCTCAAACCAGAAGCGGGCTGGAATTACGAGATTGGATATAAGGTAAAACAAGGGAAAGATGACTGGCGCATCGCGCTCTTTTACATTGACGTCCGGGATAAAATCAAAGTATTTCGGGTGACGGGGAAGCCCAATAAGATGATCCGTAATGTGGGGGCGTTCAAAAATCCCGGTATTGAAGTGCAGTACAGCCACGTGATCACGGATGGCTGGCAGTATCATATCGGCTTCACTTACGCCAATCCGCGCAACGAGGAAAATGGTGTCTGGACGCAGACTTTTCCGCGCTTTCAGATGGCGGCGGGCACTTCGTATCATCAGGGGCCGTGGAACGCCGCACTCAATTTTGGTTATGCGGCGCTGCGCCCCCATCAGATAAAAAATATGCTGGATGTCACACTGAATGTCAGCTATCAAATTTCCCCAGCGGATACCGTGTCCCTTGCCGTCTACAACCTTTTGGATCGGCGGGATGTCACGACAGAGTGGGATTGGATCTCTTACTACAGCGATCCGCGAACCATTATGCTGCGCTACGCGCACACGTTTTGAGTTTATTGATTACGCAAAAGGAGCCGCCATCGGCGGCTCCTTTTGCGTAACGTCTATCTTTGTCCATGGGGGGATTTTACGAATTCCCGGTCCGCAGGGCGGGCTTTTTTCGTTTCGCGTGGTAGGCGCAGCATAGGGAATATGATATAATGTGAACACTTAGTGAGCACGAAGGGCGAACTTAGTGAGAACATGTACCTAACCACTTAGCAAGGGCAAGCGTAAGCACCGGCCGCGCTTAGTGGGTAGGGTGAAATGAAGCTATGCAAAAAGGGGGCGGCGGTGTGGCGGGGGAGCGGATCTTAGTCATTGATTTAGCCTTTATCGGTGACGTGATCTTGGCGACGCCTACGGTGAGAGCCTTGAAAGAAGCGTATCCGGCGGCGCACATCACCATGTTGACGGTTCCCCTGACGGCAGATGTGGCGGCGATGAATCCTTATGTGGACGAGGTGATGGTCTACGATAAGCGCGGCGTGGATCGGGGAATTTTCGGCCTGTGGCGTGTGGCGCGGCGGCTCAAGGCCCAGCATTTTGATTTAGCGGTCTGCATGAATTTCGCCCTGCGGGGGGCGGCGCTGTCGTGGCTGGCAGGGATTCCCCGGCGCTTGGGCTACGACGCCCAGCACGGGGGGCTTTTCCTGAACCTCGTCGCTTCGTCAAAGCGGGCGGGGATACGCCACGAAACCCTGAACCATTTAGAGGTCTTAAAGCCCTTGGAGATCACTACGAAGGATACCAGCCTCGTCTTGATACCGCCGCCCGCAGCGTGGGCAGGGCTAAAGGAAAAGCGGGAGATCCATCATATCCCGGAGGCGGGGTATTTGGCGCTCTGCCCCTTTGGCAGCTACGAGCGAAAGGATTTGCCCCTCGCTACGGCGGCGCATCTCGTCCGTCATTGGAGACAGCGGCGGGCGATCTTTCTCATCGGCGGCCCGGCGGAACGGGAACGGCTGGAACAGGTCGCCCGATTGGCGGGGCTCCCCTTGGGGAACGTGTTGGGCGGGGCGTTGACGCTGCCGGAATTGGCGGCCTTTCTCCAAAAGGCGGCATGCCTCATTACCGTGGACACCGGCCCCCTTCATGTGGCGCAGGGGGTGGGATGTCGGACAGTGGCCGTCTTTGGCCCGACGGATCCCCGCGTTTGGGGGCCGCGGGGGAAAGAGGATGCAGTGTTTTACTCTGGATACGATTGTTCTCCCTGCTGGGGGAAGGGGAAGTGCTTTCGCCAGTACGCCTGTATCAGCGACGCGACGGCGCGGGAGATCATTCATGTGGTGGAAGAGGGAGTGTAGCGTGTGGCGAAGATTGCCGTCATCATTCTGACCTTCAATGAAGAAAAGAATATTGCCGACGCTATCCGCTCTGCCGCCTTCGCCGACGAGGTGTTGCTCATCGATTCCGGCAGCACCGATGAGACGCTGGCCATCGCCCGCGCCTTAGGGGCGCGGGTGGTGCAGCATCCCATGAAAGGCTTTGCCGATCAGCGCAATTTCGCGCTAAGAGAGACGGCGGCGGACTGGGTCTTCTATTTGGACGCCGACGAGCGGCTCACGCCCGCCGCCGGTGAGGCGATCCGCCGCTTGGCGGAGGCGCCGGAACGCGTCGCCTATGAGATTTGCCGCCACAACATCGTGTTCGGACAGCCCATGCACTACGGGGCCCACCGCCCCGATTGGTCGTTGCGGCTCTTTCCCCGAGACGCCGTGACGTGGGAAGGCGTTGTCCACGAACGGGCGGTGGTGTCCGTCCCCATACGGCGGATGCCGGGGGAGATTCTTCATTATACGTATGATACCTGGAGTACCTATCTGACGAAATTCAACCGCTATACGACACTGGCAGCGGAAAAGCTCTTCGCCGGGGGCCGCCGCGCCAGTGTAACGACGCTGCTCCTTCATCCCCCCTTTACCTTTTTCAAGATGTATGTCCTGAAATTGGGATTTTTGGATGGCTTTTTGGGTTTTGCCATGTCCGTCATGGCAGCGCTCTCCGTGTTCATGAAATATTTGAAGCTGGCTGAATTGTCGCGGCAGAGAGGGGCATGAGAGCGATGACCGTTCCCTACACCAATATTCTCGTCATCAATCTCATGCACATCGGCGATCTCATGCTGGTGACGCCGGTTCTCCGAACGCTTCGGGCGAACTATCCCGCGGCGCGGCTGACGCTGTTGGCAGACAAAAAATTAGCGGATTTAGTGGCCTATAATCCCCATCTGGACGAATGTCTCTTCATCGACAAGAAAGGGGGAGACAATCATCCCCTGGCGTTTTTGAAATTCATTCTTCGGGTGAGGAAGAAGCGGTTTGATCTCGTTATCAATCTCCATCGCAACGAGCGGGCTTCGGCCTTGGCGGCTTTTTCCGGGGCAAAACGCATCGTGGGCTACGCCAAGCCCGGTTTTTCCCTTTTCTTTGACGAAGTCTTGCCCAATCAAAAGGCCGTCATGCACCAAATCCATTCCCATTTTGCGGTGCTGACGAAAGCGGCAGGGGTCACTAAGATCGACGATGGAGGTCTTGAAATGGCGCTGCCGCCGGGGGCGGAGGAAGAGGCCGCGCGGCTCTGGGGGAAATATTTTTCCCCCACGGATCGGGTGATTGCGTTCAATATCGGGGCCAGTTGGGAAACGAAGCGCTGGCTGGACAGCTATTTCGCTCAATGTGCTGACGCCTTTATCCAGCGGGGGTATAAGATCGCTTTTTTCGGCGGCCCCATGGATACGGCGCTGGTAGACGCCTGCATCGCGCAGATGGAAGAGCGGGAGAGCGGCGCTGTGGTCATATTCACCGGGAAGGTCAGTCTCGGCGTTTTAGCGGCGCTCCTTCGCCGCTGTGTCCTCTTTTTGACCACCGATTCCGGACCCATGCATGTGGGGGTGGCGATGAATGTCCCCATCGTCACCATGTTCGGGGCGTCCCCGGTACCGGGGTTTTATCCCTACGACGCCAAGGATGTCCTCATCAAGACACCGGAACCCTGCCATCCCTGCGGGATCCATCACTGTCCCAGGGAGGGGGCGGATTACATGGGCTGCATGAAGCACATTCCTCCCGCTATAGTCATGAAGTACGCCGACGAGCTGCTGCGGGCCTACGAGGATCAGGTGGGACATATTCCCCGGGTTTATGGACAATATCAGTGTAAGGTTGTAGAATTGAAGATGGCGGAGGCCATGGATACGGTCGAGATAACAGCCGCAGGTGACGGAAGCGAAGGAGAGGCATGAAGAAGGATAGAGACACGATGCAGACGTTTATCCGGCATGGTACGGAGGATTGCCGGGTATGCGTGGTGGGCGACGTGATGCTGGACAAGTATTTCTACGGCGAAGTAACGCGCATTTCCCCCGAAGCACCGGTGCCCGTGACCCGAGTGGTGAAAACGAAGGAAACCTTGGGGGGCGCAGCCAACGTTGCTCACAATTTGGCGCTCTTAGGCTGCCGCACTACGGTAGTAGGGTACATCGGCGGCGACTATCATGGGGAAAGCTTATTAGCACGGTTCAAAAAGCGCGGCATCGGCGTGGGCGGGCTCGTGAAAACGGCGGCACCTACCACCACGAAACTGCGGGTCATCGGCGGTCATCAGCAGATGATGCGGCTGGATTTTGAGGAGACGAGTCCGGCAGCGGCGCGGGAGGAAGCACGGCTCATCCATAAGGCGGAGAAAAGCCTTGCCGCTGGGGCAAAGGCCGTCATCCTCTCCGATTACGGCAAGGGAACGTGTACGGCGGCAGTGTGCGCCGCCGTCATCACCGCCGCCCATGCGCAGGGCGTGCCGGTGGTGGTGGATCCCAAGGGCGGTGATTGGGGCCGCTATCGGGGGGCCGACTACATCACGCCGAACCTACGGGAGCTGAACGAAGTCCAGCGGGCCTCGGCGGCCAATGAGAATAGCGCAGTGGAGAGCGCTGCCCGCTACGCTCTGCGGCGCTTTCACATCAAGGCGATGGTGGCGACGCGCTCGGAGCGGGGCCTGTCGCTGATTAAGCCCCGGTCGGCGGTTCACATTCCCACGAAAGCCCAGGAGGTTTTTGACGTCTCGGGGGCCGGAGATACTGTCATTGCCGTGTTCGCCTTGGCGCTGGCAGGGGGGCTTGCCCCGGCGGACAGCGCCTATTTGGCGAATTTGGCAGCGGGGGTCGTGGTGGGGAAATTGGGCACCTATGCCGTGAGCCGCGAAGAGCTTTTGGCGGCGCTCAAGCGATAACAGCGCGGCGTTTCCTCTGGGAAAACCATGGAGCGTTTCCTAACAAATAGAGAGTTGCACGCCGTGGAGCGTGCGGCGGGGAGAGAAACAGTATGAGCAAAAGCGTCATAGACAGGATACGGGGAGGGTTGGCGAACCAGCGGCTGGATCAGGTCATGTTTTGGCTTCTCTGCCTCTTTGCTGCGGCAGCCAGCCTGTCAGTAGCGGTGACAAATGTAGCCATGGGACTTTTGATGCCGCTGGCGATCTATCGCTTGTGGCGGCAGCCTCCTGATTGGCGGGGGATTTGGTACATCGCACCGGGGGTCTTCGGTTGGCTGGGCCTGTTCGTCCTTTCGGCGCTTCTTTCGGCGATCGCCGCGCCGGATGGGAAAATCGCAGCGATGACTTTCGTCAATTTTTATCTCTATCGATTTTTTCCCGCAGCCCTCGTGCTGTTCTGGGTGAAGGACAAGAAACAGCTGTGGATTTTGGCGGGCTGTTTGCTGGCGTCGATTTTTCTCAACAACCTCGTCACCATCGGGCAGGCGATTAAGGCTTCAACGCTGTTGGGCGCCCGCTTTGGCGGAATCATCGGTCTCATGGCGCAGGCGGGGCTGCTTTCCGCGGCGGTTCCTGTTTTGACGTTGGTGTTGGTGCAGCAGAGGGCGGGACGTTGGAGTTCCTATGGACTGGTGATGTTGGGGATTGCCGTGGCTGCGCTGCTCCTCAATGGGACACGGGGGGCTTGGCTGTCGGCTTTCGTCGCTACCATCGTGGTGGCTGTCTTGGCGGCCCGACAGAAAAAGTGTTGTCTTGTCAGGATGGGGCTGGCCTTTTTCCTCTTGGGTGGAATCCTTACGCAAACCCCGGCCTTTCAGGCGCGGTTGGTGACACTGGCCCAGCCGACGTATCAGTCTAATTCCGAGCGGCTACTCATGTGGCAGAGTGCCGTTCATGCGTTTCAGGATCATCCCGTCTTAGGGGTGGGACTGGGGAATTATGCCCACGCCTACCAGACGCAGTATATCAGCCCGGCGGCCAAAGAGCGCCGGCAGGGACACGCCCACAGCAACGTCATGCAGATGCTGGGGGAGCGGGGGGCTGTGGGAGCGTTTGCCTTCTGCGGCATGTGGCTGTATTTCATGGCCTTTGCTCTGCGTGGCTGGCTTCGGACGAAGGAATCGGCGTATTTGGCCTTTTTGGCCATTGTCTTAGGTGTTATGCTGCAGGGGCTGACGGAGTATAATCTGGGAACCGTGGTGGTTTCCAAAGCCTATTGGTTTTCTCTGGCGATCTGTCTCCAGTGGATCGCCCTGACGCGAAAGGAGCAAAGTGCATGATCATCGTAACCGGCGGCGCCGGCTTCATCGGCAGCAATCTCGTCAAAGAACTCAACCGACAGGGGCGCGACGATATCCTCATCGTGGACGACCTCAAAGACGGTCAGAATTACAAGAACCTTCGAGGGCTGAAATTCTTCGATTACCGGTACAAGGACGATTTCCTGCAAAATATCGAAGATGACGATTTTGACGGCACCGATGTGGACGCCATCTTTCACGAAGGGGCCTGCTCGGATACCATGGAATACGACGTGAACTACATGATGAGCGTCAACTACGAGTATTCCAAGGCCATGCTCCATTACAGCCTGGAACACCGCATCCCCTTCCTCTACGCATCCTCCGCTTCTACTTATGGCTTGGGGACGAACGGCTTTCGCGAAGGGGATGAGTGTGAGGATGCCCTCAATCCCTATGCTTTTTCCAAGTTAGCGTTCGACCGTTACGTGCGGCAGATTCTCCCTGAAGCCCGCAGTCAAGTGGTGGGGCTCCGTTATTTTAACGTCTATGGCCCTCAGGAACAGCACAAAGGGAAGATGGCTTCCATTTTCTATCAGCTCTACAATCAGATCAACGAGACCGGCGAAGCCCGTCTTTTCAGCGGGTACGGTGAATACGGCCCCGGCGAGCAGCGGCGGGATTTCATTTATGTCAAAGACGTGGTGAAGGTCAATCTATGGTTCTGGAGGGAAAAGGGGCCCAGCGGGATCTATAACTGCGGCACCGGCGAAGCCCATACCTATAACGAAGCGGCGCAGGCGGTCATCGATGCTATAGGCAAGGGCACCATTGAGTATCGGGCTTTTCCGGAGATTTTGAAGGGAAAGTATCAGTCCTTTACCGAGTCCGATCAGCGCCTCCTCTTAGAGGCAGGGTACGACGAGGGATTCACGGAGATGCGGGCGGCCGTCAAGGAATACTGTGATTTCTTAAAAGACGGCGGTTATTTCACCTATGGAAAATAAAGAGGCGCGCCTTCGCCCGGCGATTTTTTTTGACCGCGACGGGACGCTGAATGTGGACACGCACTATCTTTACAAGCCGGAAGAATTCCGCTGGATCAAAGACGCTCCCGCCGCCCTGCGCTGGGCCAACGGCCATGGCTATCTCACCGTTGTCGTCACGAATCAGAGCGGAGTTGCCCGGGGATTTTATACGGAAGAGGATGTGGAGAAGCTACACCGCTGGATGAATGAGCGGCTGGGGGAGAGTGGCGCGCATATCGACGCTTTTTACTATTGCCCCCACCATCCTGAGGGAACTGTGGCAAAGTACCGAAAGAACTGCGACGGCCGCAAACCAGGGACAGCGCTGGTGGAAGAGGCCTGCCGGGTGCTTCACATCGACAAGAGCACGTCCTTTTTCATTGGTGATGCCCAGCGGGATATGGAATGTGCCGCTCGGGCCGGCATTCGGGGTGTGCGGTATAAGGGGGGCAGCCTGTTGACGGCGCTTTTACGCGGCATGGAGTGTGACGAACATGGCCGATGAGATTCATATCGTTTTCGCGGCGGATGATCGGTACGCCCAGCACGCCGCTGTGGCCATGGCTTCCGCCTTGCTCCGTACGGCGTCGCCGGAGCGTCTTCACTTTTTCGTCTTAGATGACGGAGTGACGGCTGAAAAAAAGGAAAAAATGGAAAAAACCGTGGCGGCACTGGGAGGAAAACGTCTGACCTTCCTCTCCATTGAAGGGAAGGCCTTTGACGATTTTTTCGTCAGCGCCCAGCTCAGCCGCACGGCTTACGTCCGCTTGGCGGCAGCTGAACTTTTGCCGGAGACGGTAGCGCGCGTTCTCTACCTTGACGGCGATCTGCTCTTTTTTGATGACGCGGCGGGTCTTTGGGGAATGGACATGGGCGGGCAGCCCGTCGCGGCCGTCCCCGATTGCGGCATCATGACCTCTGCCCGGCGCAGGCGGGAGAAGGCGGCGTGTATCGGCCTATCCGCCGGTGCGCCGTATTTTAATTCCGGCGTCCTTCTGTTAGACCTTGGCGCGTGGCGGCGGGGGGATTACACGCGGCATCTCTTGACCTTGGCGAAAGGAAAAGACTACCCTCACCACGATCAGGACGTGCTGAACGATTTTTTCCGGGATAACTGGCAGCCGCTGCCCCTGCGCTGGAACGTGATTCCTCCCGTCTGGTTCATGTTTTTGAAAGTGGCGGTCTCCCCGTGGCGTTACGAAGCCGCCGCCGCTCGGGAGAACCCGGGCATCCTGCACTACGCGGGCAGCTATAAGCCGTGGGAGTATTCCCGTCACCCGGCTTTTAACGGCGTTTATTACGATATCTTGGAAAAGACGGCCTTCGCCGACGCGCCGATGCCGCAGTTTGACACGCGCAAAAAGAACCGCTCCATCGGGCGTCAGCTCCTCCGCCTTCGCATCGGCAGGTTTTGGAGCGCCGTCTGGGGCGGCGGGCATTGAGGAGAGAGACATGGACAGCGCCATCGCGTTAGGGAAAAGAATATACGATGTCCGCAAAGGACGGGAGGCGCGCCGCTGCGTAATCTTTATCCTGCGGTGCTGGCTGAACCGCGGCCGGATGCGAAAATTGGATGACTATTTTCACACGACGCCGCTTCTCTCCGCCGTCGCGGCATCCTATCCTTTCGTCTACGAGCAGCCTACCCGGGCCTTCTTCTATCATCGATCCACTTTCGACGAGCGCATCCGGCTGGTGGAAGAACACATGACCTTTCTGGCGCGGCGATTCTTGCCGGAGGTGGTGGCGGGCATTTATCAGGGCAAAGGTTATCTTCTTTGGGAGAGCTTATTTGAGGAGAAGCCCCTGCGGATTGAACTTTCCTTTGATCCGGGGCAGAGGAAAGAAGGCCTTCTGTCGGTGGTTCTGCACTGGGATGATGCCGCCCTCTACCAGATGATCTTTTGGATCGCCAAGGATGGGGCGGGGGCGTGGACTTTATGGATTGGAGCTATGCAGGGGCCGAACCTTGGCGACGCGAAGGACGTGATCAAAAGGCTTACGAAATCTTGTCACGGCTTTCGGACGAAAAACCTCATTCTCTACGCCACCCAAGCGGTGGCCCGCGCTATGGGAATCGCCCGCATCTTGGCGGTGACGAACGAGGGCTACTACGCCAACAACCATGTTCGACTCGATCGCAAACTCAAGACGAACTTTAGCGATTTCTGGCGGGAAACAGGAGGGTGGGAAACGGCGGATTCCCGCTTTGACGAACTGCCGTTGACGGAAGGGCGTAAGACCATGGAGGAAGTACCCACGAGAAAACGCGCCGTCTACCGCCGCCGCTTCGCCTTGATGGACGAGATAGACACTGCGATTGCGAGGGAAGTCAGCGCCCTCATGAGGGCGGGCGGTGGGGCGGTTGCTCCAGTTCCATAATCTCATAAGCAGCCTTGGGGCGGCGGGATTTACACGACAGCGGAAAGGGCGATGGGATGTTTTCCTTGTATTTTGCCGGGATGCAGCAGGATATAAAATTGGCGGTGCTGCCGCCGCTCATCTGTGCGGTTTTTCGGGCGATTTTTATTTATGTCTACGGGCCGCCTTCCAGCCGGGATGGGCGGCGGCTTTATCATTGCTTTCGGTATGGCTTTTGGTGGGGAATGGACTGGAATGCCTATGTTTATCTCTTTTCGCTGGCGTTGGTTACGCTGCCGGGGGCGTTTTTCCCCGGGTATTTCACCGTCGGAGACACGGTGCGTCTCGTGGGGGTGGCGGTGTACGCGGTGGTTCTATACGCGGCCTTTGCCGGGCGGATGATCTTTTATTATCATTTTCGCGATATTTACAATCGCACCCTCTGGCTGGGCAAGCACGCGGATAAAAAGAATTTAGCGGACATCTTTTTTCATCAGAATTACGGCTGGGGAATCTTAGCGGGGCTTGTGCCGTTTTTGGCGCTTTGCGTTGGGATCGGGCAGGGGCTGTTGTCTTTGCCCTCTTTGCCGTGGCCGGACATCGGGGGCGTGGGGCAATATGTCCTCAACACGGTGATGTTCTTGGGTTCGATCGCTCTCTTTTATTATTTTCGCTTCGGGGGTACCTTCGATCATCGGAAGAAGCCGGAGTGGGACGAGGTGCCCGCCATCGTCAAGGACGACGTCTTTTTGGGCAAGGCGACGCTGGACGATTTGGTGGCCTTGGAGATCGTCTGGAAGCATCCGGCGCATGAGGCGCTGCACCATTCCGATGAGGAGAGCGCGGCTCTCATGGCGCCGGTGATGCCGACGGGCTGGCAGGGCGGTGATCCCCTGCGCCCCTTTCGGCGGGAGGCGGCAGGGGCGCGGATCGAAAAGCCCTCTCACATCTTTTTTCTCTTGGGGGAAGGGCACGCGCAGGCGCCCTTTGACTCTCTTTACCGCCATTTGCCGTTGATGGAAGGCAGCGAAGCGTGGCGGAAGAAACCTCATACAGTGACGATGGACAATTTCCTGTCGGCGGGGCTGATCTCCCAGCCGTCCCTGACGAGCCTCCTGACGGGCGTTTACGACGCGGATATGGAGCTCAATGAAAATCAGGATTTCTGGCAGGGATACCTCTCGACCTCGCTGCCTCGTCAGATGAAAAGGTTGGGCTATCGGACGGCGTTTTGGTATGGCGGCAGTCTGACCTGGGGGAGTTTAGAACATTTCCTGCCGGCGGTGGGCTTTGATGCCTGCTATGGCGGTCCGGACATCTGCGGAGCGTCTGCGCCGCGGACGTGGCTGGGAGTGTACGATCATCTTTTCTTACAGGAAGCGGCGCGGCGCATCCGCGAAGAGAGGCGGGACGCGCCGGTGTTCCATTTCCTCTACACGACATCCAACCATGGGCCCTACACTATCCCTGTGGAAGACTATGGCTTCGACGCGGCGCGGATTTTAGCAGAGGCGCCGGCGAAACTTCGGGAGGATCCGAAGCTGCGGCGCAAAATGGGGGGAATCTGGTACGCCGATCAGGCGGTGGCGCACTTCATTGCGGAGATGGAAGCGGCCTTCCCGGACAGCTTGTTTCTTTTGACAGGGGATCATGCTGTAGGGATATTTCCCTACGACTGTGATTTAGTCCCGCGCTGGGAGCCGACGATCCGGGAGACGAAGCTGACTTCCTTTGCCATGTCGCATCCGGATCTTTCGCCGTCGCTCTTTGCCGGAAATACTATCGGCGGGCACATGAATCTTTTGCCGACCCTTATGGAACTCATCGCCCCGCGAGGATTCTCTTACGAGGCGCTGTTTCCTTCCCTTTTGGACCCCATCGACCATGTGGTGACGCCTTACTGCTGGATGACCCGGGAGGAGATCGGCATCTATCAGGATCGCATCGCCCAGCCGCTTGCCGTTTCGGCCCAAATGCCATCCACAGCGCTTCAGACGGTGCGTTACGAGGAGGAACGCACAGCTTGGTGTGAATTGACAGGCTGGCTGGTGCGCCATCCGGAGCTCTTGACGAAAAAATAAAATAGACGTTGTAAAGGACACACAGCAGGGCATGTACCTCGGTGAACGGGGAACATGCCCTGTATTTTTGTGGAAACGCAGCGGCGGGCGGTTGCGGCCGGCCCGTTTCTGGGGAAAGGAGGCAAAGTCTATGCTTTATGCGGATCTTATGCCGGCGGCGGTGCTGGCGACCACGGTGGGGGGCGGCCTCTTATGGCTGGCGCAGACCACCTTGGCGCCACTGCGGGGCTGTGTCGCGCGGCTCATCGAAGCGGAGCGTTCGTTAGAGGCGGCGTTGGAACGAAACCGTCGGGAGATAGAGCGTCTGACCTGTAAATTGGCAGCTTTGGAAGAGCGCCTGCGGGGACAGGAAGGGCGGCTGGGACAGGTGGAAAGGGGGATGCGCCATGCCCTTTGATCACATCAATTTGACGGATCTTTTGGTGGTGACAGGATTAGGGAGTGCGCTGATCTTAGCGATTTTGGATCAGCACAACGAGTTGGCCATGAGCATCGCCAGCGGCCTCTTGGGGTATTTGGGCGCGGTGAAGCGCGGGGCGTAGGACTGAGAAGCGGCTGCTTTTGGGTGCGGACGGCGGCGAAAATTGTGGTGATCGGAAAGAAGATAACAGAGGAGGAGATACGATGGAACGAGTGATGGCACGAGACTGGGGACTGGATTTTAATTTTGCTTCCCTTACGGTGCGGGAGATGACGGACGCTGTCGTCCTTCACCATACGGGAAGCGCCGGGGACGATGATTTTTCCGCGGCGGCGCTGCACCGATCCCATCAAGCGCAGGGCTGGCTGGGGATCGGCTATCATTACAGCATTCGAAAGGACGGCGCTATTGAGATGGGAAGGCCGCGCTGGGCGGTGGGGGCGCATACGGAGGGGGAGAATTTTCACACTGTGGGCGTCCACCTCTGCGGGAATTTCTCTATCGCGGCGCCGACGGCGGCGCAGGTGGAATCCCTCTCGCTGCTCTTAGCCAATTTGGCGGCGGATTATGACCTGCCTTTAAATGAAGCGCATATATGCGGACACTGTGATTTTATGGCTACGGCCTGTCCCGGGGAAACGCTCCACCGCGCTATTCCCCTCATCATTGGCAAGGCGATCTGGTATAGGGAACACGGGACGGAGGAATAGAGTAGGAAGGAAAGAGAGCGGCCAACGATAGAGAACAGGCGCTGGCTGCTTTTTTCGTGGCAGCAGGGGGTTGTTTTATTTTATGTTGCGATAGCAACGTCGCGGTGTGACTACAGATGATATAATAGATAATAGTATTTCTGTACGGCAATAGAGTGTGAAGCCCGTGCGGCGATTTGGCACGAGGAAACGGGGGAGAGATGTATGCCGTCGTATGATTTGGATATGCAGGAATTGCCGCTGTTTCATGAACTGACGCCGGCGGAGATTGAGCGGTTTCTCCTCAGTACGGAGGCGCAGGTGAAGCGCTATGGCAAGGGGGCGCGCATCTTAGAGGCCTATCAACCGAATGCGCAGATCGGCGTGATGGTGGAAGGCGCGGCGCAGGTGGTGGCGGAGGATCGCTTCGGCAATGAGACGGTGGGGCATACCCTCCACCGGGGCGATATGATGGGGAGCAGTTCGGCCATCTTGCCTCAGGTGCGCTGCAATACGTCGGTGGAAGCACTGTCGAATGTTTTGGTGCTGTGGGTAGCGTATCGTTCACTTTTGGTGGCGGGGCCGCGGCTGGGGCGCATTCACGGCATCGTGATGAAAAATCTCTTGGAGACCTTTTGCCGGAAAAACGTTCTGATGATGCAAAAGATTGAGGTGTTGTCGAAAAAGACGCTGCGGGAGAGACTGATCCTTTATCTTTTGCAGCAGATGGAGCGGCAGCAGACGAAGCGCGTAGAGGTGCCGGGGCGGATTCAGTTGGCGAAAGAGTTGGAGTGCAACCGCAGTGCGCTGACCCGCGAGATCGGCGCGATGCAGGCGGCGGGGCTTCTCTCCTGCGGGGCGGATTGGATGCTGCTTCACGAGGAGAAGGCGGCCGAGGGACGGAGGTTACCCAATGGTGACGCTGGCCTTTCGTGAGGTGGGGCAGACCTTTGGCGATCTGACCGTGTTTTCGCGTCTTTCCTGTACCATCGCGGGGGGCAAGGTGACGGCGGTGACGGGGGGAAACGGCAGCGGCAAATCCACCTTTTTGCGGATTGCGGCGCGGCTCCTTCACCCGACGGCCGGGACGGTGGAAACTCGAGCCGACGGGGCGCTCCTTTCGGCTTTAGATTATCAGCGCCATCTGGCCATGGTGACGCCGGAGATGAAGCTCTATCCTCGGCTCACGGCACGGGAGAACGTATCGTTCTTCTTGGGGCTTCGGGGGCGCCCCCTCCAAGAAGCGGCGTATGAAGCGCTTTTGAACCGGGTGGGATTAAGGCGCGCGGCGCTTTTAGGAAAAGGCGCGGGGACGTTCTCCACGGGGATGGCGCAGCGGCTCAAGATCGCCGTCTTGCTCGGGTGTGAGGCCGACGTGTGGCTCTTGGATGAGCCGGGGGCCAATTTAGACGAGGCAGGGCGGCGGATGATACGGGCCGAAATGAAGCGGGGGGCGGCCGAGGGGCGATTGGTCCTCTTGGCGACGAACGATGCGGGGGAGGAGGCCGAAGCCGATGAAGTCATCCGTCTGGGCGTTGATGCGGCTGGTGCTTCGTAAGGAACTGACCGTCAGCCGCCGTTTCCGCGCTGCTTGGGCGGCCATGGGGATGTTCGTCTTGACGGCGCTGTCGGCGATGAGTTTGGCGCTGGCGGGGCAGGCGCTTTCGCCGCCGCTTTCGGCGGCACTCCTCTGGATCCTGCTCTTTTTCGCGTCGCTCGCCGGAGCGGATCGGGTCTTTGGCGACGAGGAGGCGGCGGGAACGCTCCTCTCCCTTCGGGTCTACGGCGCGGCGCAGCTGGTTCTCTGGGGGAAATTTTTCTATACACTCTTCGTGTTGGGGGCGCTGACGAGCGTTTCTTTGCCCCTGTTTTTGATTTTGTTGGATGTTTCCGTGGCGCGTCCTCTTTGGCTCTTGGCGGTTACCCTGCTCGGCGTGTGGGGGATCGCCGCCGGAGGGACGCTGACGGCGGCTCTCGCCGCTGGAGCCAGCGTCAAGAGCGGGCTTTTTTCCGTTCTCCTCCTGCCGGTGATTTTGCCGGTGTTTTTGCCGGCGGTATCCCTTACCGCTGCGGCGTTTTCGGGAAGCGGCGGGGGATGGGGTTCGCTCTTTGGCATGGCGCTCTACGATGGGCTGCTTTCCGTCGGCGCCAGCGTCCTCTTTGATTATCTCTGGTACGAAGCGTAGCAGGCAAGGGTATCGTCGCGTCGGGCAGGTCGTGTCGAGGTTGAGGTGATGATGTTGTTTGCGGTTATTGTCCTTTTTACCGTCGCCGTCGCCATGGGGGTGGTTTTTTTCGTGCCGCCTGCGGAAGGGATGGGGGCGCTGGTTCGCATCGCCTTTTTTCACATTCCCATGGCGTGGGTCGCCGTGCTGGCCTTTTTCCAAAATGCGTGGTGGGGTGCGGCTTTTTTGCGGCGAAACGATTTCGCCGCCGATGCGAAAAGTGCCGCCGCCGCCCGACTGGGGCTGTTTTTCACCCTCTTGGCGACGGGGAGCGGCGCACTGTTTGCGAAGCTGACTTGGGGGGCGTACTGGAACTGGGATCCCCGGCAGACCACGATTTTTGTTCTGCTTCTCATTTACGGCGCGTACCTCACTCTGCGGGCGGCCATTCCTGATCCGCGCCGCCGGGGGCGGGCTTCGGCAGTGTACGCCCTCTTGGCCTTTTTGACGGTTCCTTTTTTGGTGTTCATCCTGCCCCGCCTTTACTTTTCCTTGCACCCTGCACCGCTTCTCAACAGTGCGGGTACCGTTGCCATGGATTTTGTCATGTTGGGCGTTCTGGGGGCGGCGCTCTTGGACGCCACGCTCCTTTACTGGTGGCTTTGGAAGAGGCTCTGCCGTCGGAAGGGGGAGGTTTCATGAACCGAAAAGTTCTCTTAGGCGTGCTGTTGGCTGCTTTCTTAGTTTACGCTGGGTGGAGCTTCATGGACGCGGTGACGCCCTATGTGGATGTGGCGGCGGCGAAGAGCGCCAGCCATACGGTGCAGGTGAAGGGGCTTTTGGATCCATCCGCCGCCGCACCGCGCATGGAGGGAGAGGATTTTCTCTTCACCCTGCGCGACGAGGCGACGGGGGAAACGCTCCCGGTGCGCTATCACGGGATGAAGCCGGATCAGTTCGATGAGGCGCATCACATCGTGGTCGTGGGGAAATGCCAAGACGGCGTCTTTCAGGCGGATAAACTTTTGATCAAGTGTCCGTCAAAATACGAAAGAAAGAAATAAAAAGGGGAGGAGGGGTGCGTCATGGTGGGAGAGATCGCGCTTTGGACGACGCTGCTGTTCGCGTTGGGCGGCGTTTTGGGTGGATGGTTCCCCAGCGCGGCACATCGTCGGCTGGCCACAGCCGCCGCTTTTTTGTCTTTTTTTGGCGCGCTGACGGCGAGCGGTGCACTGCTGTTCTTTATTTTGACGGATCGCTTCGACATCGCCTATGTAGCGAACTATTCCGCGAAGGAGCTGCCTCTCCTCTACAAGGTGTCCGCCTTTTGGGCGGGACAGGCGGGGTCGTTTCTCTTCTGGCTTTTTGTCCATGCTTTGATAGGGTGCATATTGGCGCAGGAAAAGCGTCTCTCTCCCTCCGGCCTTGGGGTCTACATGGCGCTCCAAGCTGTTCTCACCTTGTTCGTCATGGGGCAAAGCCCCTTTCGCTTAGCGGAGACGGCGGCGGCGAACGGCGTTGGCCTTAATCCGCTCCTTCAGGATCCGTGGATGGCCGTTCATCCGCCCCTCGTTTTCATCGGCTACGCCCTTTTGGCGGTTCCCTTCTGTTACAGTGTCGGGGGGCTCCTTGATCGGCCCGAGGACGCGGCGTGGCTGGAGAACGCGCGGCGGTGGGGCCTTGCCGCATGGGGCTTTTTGGGGGCGGGGATCTTCGTTGGCGGCTATTGGGCGTATAAGGTGCTGGGCTGGGGCGGCTATTGGGGATGGGATCCGGTGGAAAATTCATCGCTGGTGCCGTGGCTCATCGCCGGGGTCTTTCTCCACGTCCTGCGGGTGGCGCGGGTGCGGCGGGCGGCGCTTTCCGTGACCCATCTCGCGGCGATCTTCGCCTTTTCCCTCGCCCTCTACGGCACGTTTCTCACCCGCAGCGGGATCTTGGGCGATTTTTCCGTCCACTCCTTCAGCGGCACGAGCCTTTCCCTGTCCTTGGCGGCGACGACGGGGATCGTTACGACGGCAGCCTTGCTGCTCCTCTTGGTCAGGGGGAAATGTCTGCCGGAGGGCGATCTCTATCCCGCCCACGACAGCCGGGAATTTTTCCTCCTTTTAGGGGCGCTGCTCCTTGTCTTCGCCGCGGTGATCGTCTTTTTGGGTATGTCCATGCCCCTCTTGACCCAGCTTGTAGGGGCGCCCGCCGCTGTGGATACGAATTTTTATGTCCGCACCACCCTGCCCGTGGCTGTAGCCATCGCCGCCGTCATGGGGGTCGGCGTCCTGCGGCGCTATGGTGCGGCGCAGGCGCCGATCGCGAAGGGGCCGATCTTGGCCGCGTTTCTCCTCGGTGTCGCGGCGGCGTTTTTCGTCGGAGTGCGGTCTCTCTTGCCCCTGCTCCTCTCTGGAACGGCGGTTTTGGCGGTGGTGAGTACGGGGATCGCTGGGCAGGAAAAGCGGCTGAACTTTAGCGGTGCTCTCGCTCACTTCGGCGCGGCTCTCGCCCTCTTGGCCATGGTGCTGGCGGAGAGCGGCGGACAGCAGGTGTCCCATGCCTTCACGGTGGACGAGCCGACAGCGCTCCTTGGGCACACTATCGTTTATCGCGGCCAGCGCTTTATGGAGGACGGCACCGGGAAAACCTACGTCTACACGGTGGACGGGCGGGAAGTGACGGCCTTCACGAAGCTCCATAAGAGCGGCGAGGATGCGGCTCGGGAGCCGGCCATTGATAAAACCTTCTCGGGCGACGTTTACATCGCCCCTGCGCCGCCCCAAGAGAGCGGCCGAGCCGGGCTGGTGCTGGCGCTTCATCGCACCGTCATGGACGATGGCTTCGCCTATCGTTATGAAGATATGGAGGTGACGCCCCAGCCCGACGGCGGATTTCTCGTTACCGTCGATGTGGCCGTGACCGACGGCGCGGCGGTGGAACACGTCCATCCCGCCATCACCGCCACGGCAGAAGGAGGCGCTTCAAAGCCCGTCGCATTCTTCGGCGGGGAAAGACGCCTTCGCCTTACCGGCGTTTCCGAGGACAGCCGCCGCGTCCGCCTCGAGCTGCTTCCCTCGCTGAAGGAGGAAGCCGCCCAGCCCATCGCTGCCACTGTCAGCACGAAGCCCTTCATCTGGCTCCTCTGGCTGGGCGCTGCCCTCGTCACCCTTGGCGCTTTCACCGCCCTCAAGGGATGACATGAGGATTTTTATGAACCGTAGCCACTAATCAGTCTTTTTACAGAAAAATTAATATTTCCCCTCCTGTTGGTTGCTCTGGCAACATCGGGAGGGGTTTTTTCGTGATATGATATGAGTACTGAGAGGCGTGGACGTAGGAAACAAGCGCTTCGTGAGGATATGCACCTGACCACGGAACAACGGCAGGGAAAAGGAATAGACATTTCGTGGTTCGGGGGAAATAGGCGTAAGGGAAAGGAGGGGAGCAGGCGTGGCCATTAAGGATTTCGTCAGTCGGCACACGCTGGCCTGTCTGGCGGGAGGATTTGCCATCGGGGTGGTGATCTCTGGGGCTGGCGCGGCGATGATGTCGTTTTCCGGTTCGCCGGCCTTTTGCGGCACTTGTCATTCCATGAAGGAGGTCACGGAAACCTTCGCTCAGTCCACGCATTCAAAATTGGAATGTGTGGACTGCCATCTGCCCCATGACAGCATGGTCATGTATCTCTTTGAGAAAGGGCGGACGGGGATGAACGACGTTTACCACGAGGTACTGCGGGATTATCCGGCTCATATCAAGCTGTCGGCTCGGGGAAGGGACATGGTGAACCGCAACTGCCTGCGCTGTCATGCCAACACCATGAACAAGGTTCACGCCGATCTCTTCAAGCCGATGGACACCGGCGGGGACTGTCTGAAGTGTCACAGCCGCATCGCCCACGGGGCGCGTCCTATTGAAGGGGGGATAAAAGTTGAATAAGCTGCAAAAAATATTGGCCGGAATAATGGCGGTCTGCCTTTTGTTCTTCGGCTTCATCGTGTTCCGTATCGCCGCTGCGCCAAAGGACGATAGCGTGCGGCTGGCTAAGGTGCCGCCGGAGGAACGACTGGGGACACACGCCTATCGGGACGCTTATCCGCTGCAATACAATTCCTACATGAAGAATAACGACTTGTCCCCCTCGCCGACGGGTTATGGAGGCGCCCAGGCGGAAAATTCCCATTTGGTGGAACAGCCGGAGATGCTGGAAAATTTCAAAGGCTATAAGTTCGCTATCCAGTATGATGACGATCGGGGACATACTTATGCCGGCGCGGACCTCAAGCATTCGAAGCGCCTGCCGGGGCAGAAGGGAAGCTGTATCACCTGTAAAGGTTCCTACATGTACGATGTGTATTTTAAGGAGAGCGGGTGGGCGTACGCCGCAAAGCCCATTGAGGAAATCATGGCCCCCATCAAGGACGACGAGTGGATGGGCTGCTCTACCTGTCACGATCCGGACACGATGGCACTGCGCGTCTATCAGCAGAGCCTGGTGGAGGCCTTGGCCCGGAAGGGGATCGACATCAAAGAGGTGTCCCACAACGATATGCGGGGCTACGTCTGCGGCCAGTGCCACAGTGAGTATTACTTCGCTAAGGAGGACGGCCGGGTGGTGACGCCGTGGGATAATGGACTCACGGCGGAAGGACAGTATCAGTATTATCAGTCGGGGAAGGCGGGGGGCTTCCAGTACGATTGGATCCACGCGGATTCCAAGGCACCCATGCTGAAAGCCCAGCACCCGGATTATGAGACGTGGCAGGATAGTGTTCACGCCGACGCCGGGGTGACCTGCGTCGACTGTCACATGCCCTATATGCGGGAGAACGGCCGAAAGTATACTTCCCATTGGATGACCAGTCCGCTAAAGACCGTCGAGGCTTCCTGCCAAAAGTGTCACACGGAGAGCGCGGAGACGCTGACGGCGCGGGTCAAGACCATCCACGACAACACGTTCCGCATCCAGCGCATTGCCGGGCAGACGGTGGCCAAGGCGCACCTGACAGTGCAGGCGGCCATGGCGGCGGGGGCGACGGACGAGCAGCTTGCCGTAGCCCGGGAACAGCTTCGAGAGGCGCAGTGGTATTGGGATTGGGTGGCGGCCGAGAACGGCATGGGCTTCCACAATCCGGATAAAATCCTTCGTACCCTTGGCCTCGCCGTAGATAAGGCGCATCAGGCCATCGAGACGGCCAATGCAGTGGTGAAGGGAAAATTGGAGATCCAAGCGATGGAATTTTAGGAAACACTGATAAAATGAAGTCCGCCAGATTGGCACAGATTTTTTGTCCTATCAAGGAAACAAACCGAACGCGTAGCAAGGCTATGTGAAGGCTTCGTTGACGTAGACAGGGCGAAAAAGATGTGCCAAGATGATGTGGCTGAATGTATCAGTGCTTCCTCAAGGAACAAAAACGGCCCGAAGGAGAAATCCTTTCGGGCCGTTTTTTGTTACGTGGTTTAAGGAGCGTATGTTCTAAGCTTATAGGGGTTGACAGTTACTTAGTTTATTATATAATGAAAGGAGTTAGTTGATAAAAACAACCAAATGTAAAGAGCTGTGCTTTTACCTCGATGGGAAGAGGATAAACGGCTGGCGGCGCAGTGGGGAACGCAGGTGGCTCAAGGAGGTGGAAGAGGGGTGGATTATTTAGCTGTGGCACACAGTTTTGGCCTGCTGCATCGTCGATCTCAGGCAGTGGTTTGGGAAAAATGCCAGGAAATAGGGCTTAGTTATTCGGGATACGGGCTCTTGCTCACCCTGTTTGAGCATGAAGGGAGCAGTCAGGAGGAATTAGCGGCCCGCCTGTTCATGGACAAGACGGTGGTGACCCGAGAGATCCAGGCTCTCGAGGCCCGAGGCTTCGTTACGCGCTGCCGGGATGTGGAGGACCGCCGGCGTAAGCGTCTGTACTTAACGCCTTTAGCCCGCAAACATCAGGCATTTTTAGAAGGGGTTTTACATCATTGGATGGATTATCTGTGTGAGGGGATGACGGATCGGGAGGCAGAGATGGTACAGCGTCTTTTTCCCCGTTTGGCAGGTCGGGCCATGGCGGCAGATATTCATGTGCTTTGACGGCTATGCTTTTTGAGATGCGGCTGAGGCAGGCGGATGCGAAAATGAAGACGGGGGGCTCGGTATGGAAAAGAAGATAATCTTCACACTGCTGTTTGGGACGGCACTCCTTTTGACGGCCGGGTGCGGACAAAAGCCGCCGGAGCCGACGGTGCCCCTGGTGAAGTATGAAACAGTGCGATTGGGGGCAGACGCGGAGGGTTCTACTTACGCCGCGGCGGTTCGGGGCCGTTACGAAACAGTGTTGGCGTTTCAGGTAGGGGGGCGGATCGCGTCCCGTACCGTGCAGCTGGGGGACCGGGTGCGGGCGGGAGAGGTTCTCATGACCTTGGACCCCAAGGACGTAGCTCAGACAGCCCGCCAGAGCGCGGTGCAGGTGGAAGCGGCGCGGGCGAATCTGGCACTGGCGCGGTCAAACCTCGCCCGTTATACCGCCCTTTATCAGGCCGACGCGGTGGCAGCGATGGTGCTGGAGCAGCAACAGACAGCCTACGACGCAGCGGCGGCTTCCTATGAAAACGCGCTGGCTCAGGATGTGCAGGCGCAGAACGCCCTTTCCTATACGAATCTCACGGCCAACGCCGACGGATTGATTGCGGCTATCAGCGCTGAGGTGGGGCAAGTGGTGAGCGCCGGGATGCCGGTGATGACGCTGGTGCAGACAGAAGAATTAGAAGTAGAGATGAGCGTGCCGGAAAATCGGCGGCAGGAGGTCGCCGTGGGGCGGCGGGCGGAAGTGTCTTTTTGGGCGCTGGGGGACAGCCGGACGCCGGGCGTGGTACGAGAGATCTCTCCCATGGCGGACAGCGCTTCCCGCACCTATGCGGTGCGCGTTGCGCTGTCGGAACCGCCCGCTGGGATCATGCCGGGCATGACGGCCAGCGTCTATCTCTCGGCGGAGCGTGCCGCTGATACAGCGACACTGCCCCTTTCCGCTCTCTATCAGACGGGAGATACGCCGTACGTCTGGATCATCGACGACGAGGATCGGCTTCGCCTGCAAGCGGTTACGGTGGAGGGAACCGCCGGCAACCGTGTCATCCTGCGGGGTCTTGCGGCGGGGGATCGTGTGGTTACAGCCGGGGTTCATAAACTGCACGAAGGAGAGAGCGTGCGCTTGGGAACGGAAGGGGCGCGGCCATGAGAAATCTCACGGAGGTTTCCCTGAAGAACCGGGATCTCGTCTGGTACGCTATCGCCGTCGTCTTTGTGGCCGGGATATTTTCTTACCTGAAATTGGGCCGCATGGAGGATCCCAGTTTCACCATCCGCCAGATGGTGGTGACGGCGGCGTGGCCGGGGGCTACGGCGGCAGAGATGGAGCAGCAGGTCACGGACAAGTTGGAGCGAAAATTCCAGGATATTCCCCGAATCGATCATATCCGCAGCTATTCCCGCCCCGGCACGGCGGTGATCTTCGTGAACCTGCGGGATGATGTTCCTTCGGAAGAGATTCGCAATGTATGGCGGGACGTGCGGAATTTTGGCGCCGATGTCAAGCCGGATTTGCCGGAAGGGGTCTACGGCCCTTTCTATAACGACCGCTTCGACGATGTCTTTGGCTCCGTGTACGCTGTCACCGGGGACGGGTATTCTTACGAAGAGCTGCGGCAGACAGCGGAGAGGCTGCGGCGGCTCATTTTGGAGCTGCCCTCCGTGCAGAAGGCGGAGCTGTTAGGGGAAAAGACGGAGACGGTATACATTGAGATGCAGAAGGAACGGCTGGCGGAGCTGGGCCTTTCTCCGGGGTTGGTGGCCGAGGCGATAAAGCAGCAGAACGCGATCACCCCGGCGGCGATGATTGATACCGAAGAAAACAATGTGTACCTGCGGGTCACCGGGAGTTATGACGATCTGGATGCCGTCCGCGCGACGCCGCTTCGGGTGGGGGGACGAATCTTTCATTTGGGAGATATTGCCACGGTGGAGCGGCGCTACGCCGAGCCTTCCGATCCTCAGATGTACTTTGACGGCCAGCGGGCGGTCGGGGTGGCCGTATCCATGGAAACGGGGGGCAACGTGCTGGAGTTGGGGGAACAGCTTCGCTCCCTCATTGCTAAGGTGCAGGTAGAGGAACCGGCGGGACTCATGATTCATCAGGTCTCCGATCAGCCGGCGGTGGTGGAGCATTCCATTGACGAATTTATCAGTACCCTTCGAGAAGCCGTTGTCATCGTCTTGGCGGTGAGTTTTTTGAGCCTGGGGATTCGGACGGGCTTAGTGGTGGCCGGGTGCATCCCGCTGGTTTTGGCGGGGGTCTTTTGCGCCATGGATCTTCTGGGCATTGATCTCCACAAGGTGTCCCTGGGGGCGCTGATCATTTCCTTGGGCCTTTTAGTGGACGACGCCATCATCGCCGTGGAGATGATGAGCGTGAAGCTGGAGGAAGGATTGGGACGTTTTGATGCCGCCTGCTACGCTTTTCGCGCCACGGCCAAGCCTATGCTCACCGGCACCCTGATCACTGTCGCCGGGTTCATTCCCGTGGCTTTTTCCGTCGGTCCCGCGTCGGAGTTTTGCCGCGATCTTTTCATCGTCATCGCCGTTGCGCTGGGATTATCGTGGATTGTATCCGTCATGGTAGCGCCGCTCTTCGGTTACTATCTCATCCGCGTCCCGGCGAAGACGGCGGGGGAGGGAGAAAAAGCCGATCCCTACCAAAATCGATTTTATGGGATCTTTCGCGCTATCTTAGGCTGGTTTCTCACCCATCGTCCCTTTGTCTTAACGGGGACGGCAGGGGTCTTTCTGCTGTCTGTTTTCCTTTTGGGAGCGGTGCGGCAGGAGTTTTTCCCGCCGTCGCTGCGTCCGGAGATTTTGCTGGACATGCGGCTTCCGGAAGGGGCATCGCTTAGGGCCAGTGAAGAGGAAGCGGCGCGGTTGGCGCGCTTTCTTGATGAGCGGCAGGAGGAGGTTGAGAACTACTCCTACTACGTCGGCACCGGTGCGCCCCGCTTCGTCTTGACGATTAATCCGCGGCTTCCCGCGGCCAATTACAGCCAATTTGTCATTGTGGCCCAGTCGGCGGAGAAGCGCGACGACCTTATCGTCGCTCTCCGGGAAGAGTTAGCGGAAAATTTCCCTGAGGTGCGGACGAATATCCAGACGATCCAGACGGGACCGCCGGCGGAGTATCCGGTGATGATTCGCGCGGCGGGTTATGATCGGGAGAAGGTGCGGGCGCTGGCGGGAGAGGTGGCTGATCTCATGCGGGCCGATTCCAATTATACGGACGTTCATTTCGATTGGAATGAAAAGTCTCGGGTGCTGTCCCTCGCCCTTGATCAGGAGAAAATGCGGGCCTTAGGCGTCAGCAGCCACGACGTGGCCCTCACCCTTTATACGGAAATCAATGGTGCGTCGGTAGCGCAATATTATCGGGGGGACCGCACCATTAGTATGGTATTTCGCCTAAAGGAAGCGGATCGCGATACGCTGGAGAAGGTGAAAGATCTGCCGATTGGCCTCTCCAGCGGACGCTATGTGCCCCTGTCCCAGGTGGCGAAAATTTCCTATCAGGCGGAGGACGGCCTCATCTGGCGGCGGGATCTCAAGCCCACCATCACCGTGCAGGCGAACATCCGCACCGGCACGGCAGACGATGCGGCGAAAAAAATCTACGAGCAGACGGCGGCGCTGCGGGAATCTCTGCCGCTGGGCTACACCATCGAGCCGGGAGGCTCCCTGGAAGACAGCAAAAAGAGCATGGCCTATCTTTTGCAGCCTGTACCGGCCATGGTACTCCTCATTATGACGCTCCTCATGGTACAGCTTCGCAACGGCAAGCAGATGGTTCTGACGCTTCTCACTGCGCCCTTGGGCATTATCGGGGTGACGCTGGGGATGCTGCTCTTTGGCAAGGCGTTAGGTTTCGTGGCCGATCTGGGTATCCTGGCGCTGACGGGCATGATCATCCGCAACTCGGTCATTCTCATCGATCAGATACAAAAGCACGAAGCGGCTGGGGAAAGCCCCTGGAACGCGGTGGTGGACTCGGCGGTACTGCGCTTTCGGCCCATCATGCTCACGGCGGCGGCGGCCATTTTAGGCATGGTGCCTCTCATGCCCAGTACTTTCTGGGGCCCTATGGCGGTGGCCATCGCTGCCGGCCTCATCGTGGCCACGGTCCTGACGCTTTTGGTGCTGCCCGCCATGTACGCGGCGGTATACAAAGTGGAGCGGGAATAGACGACAGATTTTTATCGCTCTCCGCACTGGCGCGGGGAGCGATTTTGTGTTATCCTGTTTCTATCGTTTCGCGACTACCTATGAAAGAGAGGCGCTCTTTATGCGACAAAAACGTGTTTTGGCGGTGCATGATATTTCCGGGGTGGGGAAATGCTCCCTGACGGTGGCGCTGCCCATCATTTCCGCTGCGGGCGTGGAATGCTCGGTGCTGCCTACGGCGGTGCTGTCCACCCATACCGGCGGTTTTACAGGCTTTACCTATCGGGATCTGACAGAGGACATCGCCCCCATGGCGGCCCATTGGAAGTCGCTGCACGTCTCCTTTGACGCTATTTATACGGGGTTCTTAGGCTCCTTTGCCCAGATTGATCTGGTGGCGGCAGCCATTGGGGAGCTTCGAGGGCCGAATACCATCGTGGCGGTGGACCCGGTGATGGCGGACGACGGCAAGCTTTACACCATTTTTGATGAAACTTTCCCCCCGGCGATGAAAAAACTCTGCGCCAAGGCGGATCTCATTCTGCCGAACCTCACCGAGGCTGCGCTGATGTTAGGGGAGACGTACCGGGAAGGCCCCTACGAAAAGAACTACATCGAGGGGCTTCTCCACCGCCTGGCGGAGGAGATCCCGGTGCGGCAGATCGTTCTCACCGGCGTCTATTTCGATGACCGGGCTTTGGGGGCGGCGGCTTATGACACCGCGGCGGGTACCATCGAGTACATTTTGGGAGAAAAAGTGCCCGGCAGCTACCATGGCACCGGTGATATCTTTGGCAGCGCCGTGGTGGGCGCGTTGACACTGGGCCGCTCCCTTCCCGAGGCCGTTCGGGCCGCCGTGGACTTTACGATTGCCAGTATCAAATGGTCGGCGGCGGCGGGCACCGAAGTCCGCTACGGGGTGAACTTTGAAGCGAATCTCCCAGGCTACATGAAATCGCTGGGGCTGGTGTGAAGAGAACTGCTGCCTGAAACGGGATTTAAATAGCGTGCGAAGTGATGTCTGCTCGAGGGCGGCATTCGAAGATAAAGAGAACCCCCTTTCGGCTGCGGCGGGAAGGGGGTTTTACGTGAAGAGGCAGTAGTGCTGTGTGAGCCGTACGGGGGTGTACGTGTTTTCTGCTCCCGTGTTTTGCCGGGCGTCTTTTTTGGTTGGCAAACGGCGAGAAAAGAAGTATAATGAATTGACGTAATTCATATAGAACCCATATTGTTATTATTATAGAGGACGCGAGGCGAAGCGGGTATGGAAATTAAAGATATGCAGGCCTTCTATGCGGTGGTGCAGGAAGGGAATATCAGTCATGCGGCGCTGCGCCTCGATGTCGCGCAGCCGGCACTGTCCCGGCAGATGAAGCGCCTTGAAGAGGGGCTGGGGGTGCAGCTATTTGAGCGGGGCAGCCGCCGCATCCGCCTGACAGAAGCGGGCAGCCGCCTCTACGCGCGGGTGGAGCATATTCTCAGCATGGTGGACGGTACGGTGCGGGAGATTACCGAGATCGGCAGCGGCCTCGCGGGGACGATCCGGCTGGGAACGGTCACTTCTTCGGGAGCGCTGCTTCTGCCGGAGCTCATGCGGGAGTTTCATCAGCGGGTGCCCCAGGTGACCTTTCAGATTTGGGAGGCCGAGGGGACGCGGGTGCTGGAAATGTTGGACAGCCGTGTGATCGAGATCGGCCTGACCCGCACCCAGGCGGATGCGAATCTCTACGAATCGCTGCTCTTGCCGCCCGAGCCGCTGATGATGGTGATGAACCGCCATCATCTCTGCGGCGCGTCGCCGGAGGAAGTGCGGGTAGAGGAGCTAAAAGAACAGCCCATCATCTTGCCGCTGCGTTGGAAGGGAACCTTTTTAATCCATTGTAAACGAGCGGGTTTTATGCCCTATATTATTTGTGAGAGCGACAGCATCGTGCAAAATGCGCTGGCGGTGCGGGCCGGACTCGGTATCGCGCTTCTGCCGATGTCGGCGCGGTGCCTTTTGACAGATGACGGACAGCTGGTTATGAAACGGTTGGTGGGGCCGGAGATCATGGCCCATACGGTTCTGTCCTGGCTGAAGAACCATACGCTTTCGGCAGCGGCGCACCATTTCATCGATCTCTTTCGGGAGATGTTCTTGGTATCGTCCACGGGGGAAGAAGAGCAGAACCGTTCCCCGCTTATCGGGCAAGAATCGCAAGGAGTGTGACATATATGGAAATCACGGAAAAAATAACCGTCGGCCTTTGCCGGGAGGAAACGATGACCGTGGGAGTCAATCATACCGCCCGGGCTTTGGGCAGCGGGTCACTGCTGGTTTTGGGAACGCCGGCCATGACGGCTTTGATGGAGCAGGCGGCGACGAATCTGGCACAGGCACTGCTGCCTGAGGGATGGACTAGTGTTGGCACGATGCTTTCCGTCGAGCATGTAGCAGCCACTCCGGTAGAGGCCAGCGTTCGCGCTGTGGCTAAAGTGGAAGCCGTCGAGGGGCGTCGCCTGCGCTATACGGTGGAAGCCTTTGACGAAGCTGGTCTCATCGGTCGCGGATCCCACGAGCGCTATGTGGTGGAGACGGAAAAATTCATGGCCAAAGCGCAGGATAAGCTGAATAAAAAGTGAAGGTAAGGACATCTATCCCCCGGGGATGTTAGATTTTCGTTAAACATCGCCGGGGCGCTTCCTTTTTAAGGCTAATCTGTTTATACTATAATAGTATGGGAAAATTATCAATCGAAAAAGGAGCGCGGACGAGATGAGTGAGGCAGCGAAGATCTTTATCGTGGAGGATGAGCGGCGCATCGCTCGGTTTCTGCAAATGGAGCTGGAACACGAAGGCTTTTCGACGGCGATTGAAACAAACGGACGCCGCGCCTACGAGCGCATCTTGGAGGAAAAGTTTGATCTGATTCTCTTGGATATTATGCTGCCGGATATGGACGGACTGGAAGTTTGCCGGAGTGTTCGTAAATTATCGGATGTGCCCATCATCATGCTGACGGCGAAGGATGATGTAGAGGATAAGGTGGAAGGCCTTGATATTGGAGCCAACGATTATCTGACGAAGCCTTTCGCCATTGAGGAGCTTTTGGCGCGAATCCGGGCCACGCTTCGGGATCATCAGCCGGCGGACGGGAAAGAGAACGGCGGTATGCTGGTGGCGGGTGATTTGGTGATGTACCCTGACCGCTACGAGGTGCGGGTGGATGACCAGTCGGTGGAGCTGACGAAGAAAGAATATTTCCTGCTGGAATATCTCCTGCGCAACAAGCGCACGGTGCTGACCCGGGATCAGATCCTGCAAAAGGTCTGGGGATATGATTACATTGGCGATACGAACGTAGTAGATGTCTACATCCGCTATCTGCGGGCGAAGATCGACGAACGCTTCGGAAAGAAGTTCATCTACACGATGCGGGGTATCGGCTATGTTATTCGGGATTAAGCTGCCGCCGCTTCGTATATCGGCGCGGCTCATGCTGGCGAATGCCGCGATTCTCGTCAGCATGCTGCTCTTGACGAGCCTCCTCACGATTCTTGGCATATATTTTTCTCTTTATCATCAGGCGGAATTGGAAATTGGGCGGAGCATAAAGGAAACGCTGCTTTCCATGGAGCGGTCGGAAAAGATGCGCTCCGACGAGCTGCCGCCGCTGCCGTCGCTGCGGCAGCAGCGGGCCCGGCGGGAGCTGGATCCTGACTGGGTGATGCCGCCGCAGTTCGCGCTTCAGCTGTACCGGGACGGTGCGCTGACGCCGGGGGTGGTCCTGCGCATTGAAGACGGCAACGGGGTGCGCGTCTTTGACAGCGAGCCCCATTATCCGTCTGTGAACGAGGTGCAGCAGCACATTGTGGAAACCCCGCCCTTCTGGGCCAGCAAGGCGCTGCAGGTAGTGTTTCTCAATAAATTTCACATGTATTATCAGACCCTCTCCGTCCAATGGAAGGGAAAGCCGTACCAGCTTCACTTCCTGCGCATGATCACGGCGGAGCGGGATTTTTTGCACCTGTTGCGCAACGGCCTGCTGCTGACCAATACCCTGGGTATTCTGCTGGCGCTCATCGCTTGCTATTATGTGAGCCGGCAGGCGCTGCACCCCTTGCGCACCATCATCCAGACAGCCCGGGAGATCGAGGTTACGGATCTCAGCCGCCGCATCCCGATGCCGCCGGCGGACGATGAGATGCGCGAGCTGGTGGTGACGATTAACCGCATGTTGGAGCGCATTGAATCGGGATTCGAGCAGCAGCGCCGCTTCGTGTCCGACGCTTCTCACGAATTGCGGACGCCGGTGACGGTCATGCTGGGCTATTCCGATATGCTGACCCGCTGGGGTTCGGAGGATGAAGAGATCCTGGACGAAGGGATTGCGGCCATGCGTTCGGAGGCGGAAAATATGAAAAGCCTCATCGAACGCCTCTTGTTTTTGGCCCGGACGGATTTAAACCGGCAGGCCTTGAACCGGGAGGTCATTGATATGGCTGCCCTGCTGGCGGATGTGGCGCAAAAGGGACAGTTGATCGCCACCCAGCACACGCTGACGCTGCAGGAAAATGCGCCGGCGCGCATCTGCGGCGATGCGGTGATGATTCGGCAAATGCTGCGGATATTTTTGGATAACGCTGTCAAGTATACGCCTGCTGGTGGGAAGATATTTTTAGCGTCCCAGCGGGAGGGGGATAAACTACATGTGATCGTGGCCGATACCGGCGTTGGCATCGCTCCTGAGCATCAGGCGAAGGTGTTCGACCGGTTTTATCGAGTAGATTCTTCCCGCGCTAAGGCGGGGGTGGGGGGAACCGGTCTGGGGCTTTCCATCGCCCGATGGATTGCCGAGGCACACGGCATTCGCCTCACACTGACCAGTGAGGTGGGGCGGGGCACGACGATCCATCTCTATATCCCTCTCGCGGCGGAGGAAAAGACAGCGGAAAAAAGGCCCTGACCAGCAACGGTCAGGGCCTTTTGGTGTCAGGTGAGAGGTGGAGATAAAAGCGGGTGGCGGCATTGCTGCCGCCTGCCACGGGCGTGTTGCCGTAAATGCTTCTCTTCGGCGTCGCTTGTGAGGGATACGTTATGATAGAGAAGACGCCTGGCAGAAGATTTGCGGCAGTGCCGCCAGAGGCGTTTCTTGGGCCAGCGCGCACTGGAGCAGGATGCGGGCCTTGACGGGGGATAGGGAGCCGCTGGCTATGAAGGCGGCCTCTTCTTTGGGTGAGGCTGCTGTATCGGCATTCTGAGGGGCAGGGCTGCCGGGGGAGAGGATGAGGCCGTCGGTCAGGCGGCTGGCCCGGACGACGGCGACGCCTTTGGCTCGGGCGGCGAGGAGTTCCTTTTCCACGGGAAAGGGGAGGCTTCCCATCCCCGGCCCGGCGTAGACGATGCCCTTGGCGCCGGTGTGAAGGGCGGCGCGGACGAGAGCGCCGTCGTCGCCGGTGTACCCGTAGAGGATGACCACTGGGGGCAGCGGCGCTTTGGGGAGGGCGAAGGAGAGAGCCCCGGGGGCGGCCGGATGAAAGAAGCGGATGGTTTCGCCGGCGATGAACCCTGCTGGGCCGCCTCTTTCGGCGGTAAAGGCGTTTCGGCGATAAGAAGCGCGTTTCGTTACTGTGGCGGCGGTGAAGATTTCGTCGTTCATGGTTACTAAGACGCCGCGCCCCCGCGCTTTTGGCGACAGGGCGAGACGGGCTGCGTTCCAGAGATTGGCCGGGCCGTCGGCGCTGAGGGCAGTGGCCGGCCGCATGGCGCCGGTGAGAATGACGGGTTTTTCTCCGGTGAGGGTAAGGGAGAGGAAGTAAGCGGTTTCTTCCAGGGTGTCTGTCCCGTGGGTGATGAGGACGCCGGTGACCGCCGGATCATCCAGTAGGCTTTGGGCGCGGGCGGCGAGCTTTCGCCAAAGCGCTTCGGTGATATCCTTGCTGTCGATGGCGGCCACGGCTTCGCTGCGAAAACGGGCTATCGCCGTAAGGCCGGGAACGGCGGCTAAGAGATCCGTCGCGTCCCAAACCCCGGCTTGATAGTCTATGGTTTGCGCCGGGGTGTCCCCCGCGCCGGCGATGGTGCCCCCGGTGGTCAAGAGGCCTAATAAAGGCCGCTCCGGTAGCGGGGCTGAGAAATTTTCGTTCATGGCGAGCCTCCTGTGAGGGTTTTGTGGTAATATGATAGCGAAGAGGGCGGGCGCAAGGGATACAGCTAAGTGCGCTGCACAGAGATGGGGGGAGAGGGATGGAAAAAACGCCGGCAGCGAGGTGGGCTCGAGGGCGAGCTGTGGCGAAAAAATACGCGCTGCTCGTTGGGGCGGGGCTGCTCTATTTCGCCATCATCACCGGGACGGGGTGGTCGATTCCCTGTCCCATCCGCGCGGCAACGGGATTTCTTTGCCCGGGCTGCGGCGTAACGCAGCTCTTTTTGTCATTAGGGCGCGGGGATTTTTCTGGCGCGTGGGCGGCCAATCCCGCCCTTTGCCTCGCCGGCCCCCTGTTGTTAGCGCTCATCGCGGCGGATGAATACGCGTACATCCGCACTGGGCGGGGAAACGAATGGCCCCGTTGGCTGAGCGGCCTTCTCTTGGCGTTTTTTATCCTATTTGCTGTTGGACGCAATCTGTTTCGCTGACCCACAGCGGAGGGACAGCCGTCTGCCGTCCGGGAGGCGAAGAACAGCAGAAGGCACGAGGCGAAGGGGCTGAACCGTGCCGAAAGATGGCGGGGGGCTGCGCCGCCTAATTGGGCTCTGTCATAGCCTTCAGCGCGTCGTAATAACGGCGGCTCATGGGGGCGGCAATGTTCGCCTCTTTGGCCTTTTTGAGAAGTGCCCCTAAGAAGGCGTCTAATTCCGTAGGGCGATGGGCGGCGATGTCCCGCTTCATGGAGCTGGTGGCGGTGGGGGCTTGTTTTTCCATCATGGCGCGGTAGCGCTTTTCCACTAAATCTTTCGGGAGCGCTGCCCCGGTGGCTTCGCCTACGGCGAAGGCCTCCGCTAAGAGCGCTTTGAGATCAGAGGCCTTGGCGGCGTCGGCGCGAATGCCCCCTAAATCCGTCTGATAGCGGGCCGTGACGGAATTAAAGGCGCAGTTCAAGATGTATTTTTGCCAGATGGCGCTTTCGATGTCCTCGGTCCAGCGGCAGTCAAGCCCCGTATCGCGAAGGAGAGCCGCGAGGGCTTTCACTTTGTCCCGTTCCTTCTCGTTAGGGCTTTTGCTGCCGATGGTCATGTAGGTGTAAGCGCCCTCCTGCCGGGCGGAGAAATCCGTCTCCGCGGCGGTGATGGTGTAGATGACGCTGTCCCCTACGACGGCGTGGGGGAACCGGCGGCGCAGGCGGTCTCCCGCTTCGATGCCGTTCATCACCGGCAAGAGGACGGTATCATCCCCGATGCAGGGGGCGATCTGCTCCGCGATGGCGTCAAGGGAATAATTTTTGACGCAGATCAGGACGTAATCCTGCACGCCGAGGGTCGAGCCGTCTTCCGCTGCGGCCTCGGGGCGAGCGACGATATGCCCGAAGAGGTCGCTGTCTAAGACGACGCCTTTTTGGCGGATCGCTTCCTGCCGTGCCCCGCGGACGATGACGGAGAGCGCCGCGCGGCGGGAACGTCCGATGAGGGCCGCCAACAGCCCGCCGATCGCCCCCACTCCGGCCACGCACACTTTGGGTTTCGAAGCATTTTTCATCGTGATCACCTCCCTTCGATTGTAGCACAGAAAGTGACGCGAAGCCATGATTTTCCTCGCACCCTCTGGGACAGAAAAGGGTTCTGTGATATAATGTAAATACTGAGGAAGCAGTGATAAAATGAAGTCCGTCCGATGGAGGCAGAACGTTGTTCGGCAAGAAAACAAACCGGAGGCAGAGCGCTTCTCTGTGGAGGATATGCTCTCCCGGCAGGACGAAAAGGATGCGCCAGGATGACGGGCTGAATACTTCCTTGACACGGCACGGGCAGTGCTGTGTGGCGAAAGGCGGCGGTTGGCGGGATGAGAATTGCGATTGGCTGTGACCATGGGGCGTTGGAACTGAAAGAGGAAGTCAAGCGGGTGCTGGCAGCGTACCCGGAGATTGAGACGGCGGACATGGGGGTGTACACGCCGGAGTCGGTGGATTATCCCGATATTGCGGTGAAGGTCTGCGCCGAGATTACGGGGGGCCGGGCGGAGCAGGGGATTCTTCTCTGTGGCACAGGGATCGGGATCTCTATCGCGGCGAATAAAATCCCCGGCATTCGGGCGGCCCTTTGCAGTGATGTGTACTCGGCGAAGATGGCGCGGCAGCATAACGACGCCAACGTCTTGGCCTTAGGGGGCCGGGTGTTGGGCTTCGGCCCCGCAGGCGAGATCCTACGCGCTTGGCTGTCTGCGTCCTTTGAGGGCGGACGTCACGCCCGCCGCGTCGGGAAGATCATGGCGTTGGAAGAGCGCTGACGATTTTTTAAGAGGCGGGACAATGAAACATCGTGTGCTTTTCCTGCCGGCGGCGGGGCGCAGCGCCTGACCCGGGATCGGCGCCTTAGGGCGGGCCGGGCCCCCTGTAGGCATACGGCGGGACAGATAGAAAAATACATATCTTTTGAGGAGGCTGTTTCATGAGTTTAATGGACACGTTGGCAAAGGCGGACCCGGAGCTGAAAAAGCACATCGACGACGAGTTGTCGCGGCAGCGGAGCAAATTGGAACTCATCGCTTCGGAGAACATCGTATCCCGAGCGGTCATGGAGGCGCAGGGCAGCGTCCTGACCAATAAATATGCCGAGGGCTATCCCGGCAAACGCTATTACGGCGGCTGTGAGTTCGTCGACCGGGCGGAACAGCTGGCCATCGACCGGGCGAAGGCCCTCTTCGGTGCGGGGTACGCCAACGTGCAGCCCCATTCTGGGGCGCAGGCGAATATGGCGGTGTTCTTCGCCCTCCTCTCGCCCGGCGATACGGTGATGGGCATGAATCTCACCGACGGCGGCCATCTCACCCACGGCAGCCCGGTGAATATGTCCGGCAAATGGTTTAAGATCGTTCCTTACGGTGTGGATAAGGAAACGGAGCGCATCGACTACGATCTTTTGGAAAAGACAGCGGAGGAATGCCGCCCGAAGATGATCGTGGCCGGCGCTTCGGCCTACGCGCGGATCATAGATTTTCCCCGGATGGCGGAGATCGCCAAAAAGGTGGGGGCGTACTTTATGGTGGACATGGCTCATATCGCCGGATTGGTGGCGGCGGGACTTCATCCCAGCCCCATTCCCTGCGCCGATGTGGTCACGACGACGACTCACAAGACCCTGCGCGGGCCTCGGGGGGGGATGATCCTCTGCCGGGACGCGGAATTTGGCCAGCAGTTCAATAAGGCGGTGTTCCCCGGCATTCAGGGCGGTCCCTTGATGCATGTCATCGCCGCCAAAGCGGTGGCGTTAGGGGAGGCCCTGGCCCCATCCTTTAAGGAATACGCGGCGCAGGTGGTGAAAAACGCAGCGGCGCTGGCGGAGGCACTGATGCAGGACGGGTTTCGCATCGTCACCGGCGGTACGGACAACCATTTGATGCTCGTGGATCTCCGCTCGAAGAACATCACCGGCAAGGCAGCCCAGATCCTTTTGGATGAAGTGGGGATTACGGCGAACCGCAATACCATCCCCTTTGAACCCCTTTCGCCCTTCGTTACCAGCGGGCTGCGGCTGGGCTCTCCGGCGCTCACCACTCGGGGCTTTAAGGAGGACGATATGCAGGAAGTGGCGGGCATCATCGCGCTGGCGCTCACGCACCCGGACAGTGCCGAGGCGAAAGAGGAAGCCCGCGCCCGAGTTGCCGCCCTTTGCCGTAAATATCCGCTCTACGAGGAGGCATGACCCATGACTGACGATTTGAAGGTTCACCTTGTCGACCACCCCCTCGTCCAGCATAAGCTGACCCTCATGCGGGAGAAAGAGACCGGTTCCAAGGATTTTCGGGAGCTTTTGGAAGAAATCTCCATGCTGATGGGCTATGAGATCACCCGGGATTTCCCGCTGCGGGAGGTGGAGATTGAGACGCCGGTGGCCAAGTGCCGCGCCAAGAAATTAGCGGGGAAAAAGGTGGGAATCATTCCCATCCTGCGGGCCGGATTGGGGATGCTGGAAGGCCTCTTGAATCTTATTCCCGCGGCGCGGGTGGGGCACATTGGCCTCTACCGCGATCCGAAGACCTTGAAGCCTGTGGAATATTACTGTAAACTGCCGCCGGACGTGGCGGAGCGTACCCTCATCGTCGTGGATCCCATGCTGGCCACCGGCGGTTCCTCGGCGGCGGCGCTGACCATGCTGAAGGCGCATGGGGCGAAAACAATGGTGCTGATGTGCCTGGTATCGGCCCCGGAGGGCATTCGGGTGGTCAATGCGACCCATCCCGACGTGCCCATTTATGTGGCGGCCATCGACGAGCGCCTGAACAAACACGGTTACATCGTGCCCGGCCTCGGCGATGCCGGAGACCGCATCTTCGGCACCCTGTGAGAAAACTTACGGAACCCCTGATAAATTCAGTTTCTTTCTCCTATCAGAGGTTACTTGCCTAAAATCGGCGCTGACCGTACGAAAAAGACGGCGGCTCGGGAGAAACATTTCCCCCGGGCCGCCGTCTTTTTCGTATGCCGTTGTTTTGTTTACCGCACCACCATCACCGGGCAGGGGGCGTGGGCGAGAACGTACTGGCTCACGCTGCCCAGGACGATGTTTTCCAAGACGTTGAGGCCCCGGCTTCCCATGAGGATGAGATCGCAGCCTTTCTCTTGGGCGATCCGATTGATCACCTTACCCGGCGACCCCACCTCGACGATATCGTCATGGCGTATCTTGTCGTCTAAGCCGACGACGAAGCTCGAGAGCTTCTCCGCCCCCGCTTTTTCCCACTCTTTTAGGGAGTTGCTTTCTTCCCAGATGCGCTGCGGGGTGGGGAGCTCCTTGTTGAGGTCCACGACGTGAAGAAAGAGCAGCGTCGCGCCGCTCAGGCCGGCCAAATACATGGCCTCGTCCATCGCCCGCCGGGATGCTTCTGAGCCGTCCAGCGGGACTAAGATCTTCTTGTAATTCATGGCGAGTTCTCCTTTCCTGGGATGTCTTTTCTGAGGGGATTGTCATGGCCGGATCCTTTCCCCTCTTCGGCTGCCGCCTTTTCGGCGATGCGGATTTTCTTTGCCAGATCGCTGTAAAAAGAGTTGCAGATGCGTTTGAACATGCTGTCCTGCTGATGGGAGCCCTCGCGCCCCCGGTCATCTTCTCGGGCCATGAGGAGCCGGCCAGAGGCTGCGTCGCGCACCTCAAAGGTCACCTGGATGCCCGAATACCATATCTGCCGGGCCGGATAATAGACCGGCACGGTGACGTAGTAGGTTTCCTCGTAAGTCTTTCCTTCGCTGTCCCGCAAAATACGGGTATAGGCTCTCTGCTCCCACTCCGTGTAGGCAGGCTGAAGGAAGGAATCGTCTTCCCAGGTATCGACACGGCCTTCGATCCAGACGTCTGCCACCTGTTGGACGTGTTCCCGGATGAGCGCCGCCGCCTTTTCCCGATCAGAGGAGAGGAGAGACGTCACGTCGGTGTCGAGCTGCGAACCTAAAAGATGGGCCGCCTCCTCAAGGCTTATCAGCCGTCCGCCTAATTTGTTTTGGACAGCGCGCGTGAAGATATCTTCTGCCTGGCGCCGGTCAACGGGACTGTCCGGCATTTTAGCCGTGTTCAAATCAAAAAGCAGAATGCGGCGCGCCTGGGAAAAATCATATTCTCGGTCGGTCCAGTCGCGTTTTGCTGCGGCGACTGTGCTGCTGAGGCAGAGGCAGAACAGCGCCGCGAGGCAGAATAGGGACGCTGTCCGCCCCAGGCGGGCGAGGCGCATTCGCTTTTTCATGCAAGGCCCTCCTTTCGGAACTCGGCTGGAGTTCTCTCGGCCGCCGTACTCTTTCCGGGGGGTGGTTTGCCGGGAAGGGCGTGACTTTAGGATCCTTCGTTTTCGGCAGGCACCATCCCCGCCGGAGCCGTCTCAGCCTTCCCGGCCGAAAAATTCTTCCTCTGCCGCGATGCAGAGGGCGTGGTAGACCGGCAGATGGTACTCCTGAATTTTGAAAGTCTCCCGGGCCGGTACCCGGATAGTGATGTCGGCGATGTCTTTCAGCTTTCCGCCGCTTTCCCCCGTCAGGGCGATGGCGGTGAGGCCCTGTACCCGCGCCACCTGCGTGGCGTAGAGTACGTTCACCGAATTCCCCGAGGTGCTGATGCCTAAGAGGGCGTCTCCCGCCTGTCCGAGGCCTAAGACCTGCTGCGCCATGGTGAGATCCGGGGCCTGATCGTTGGCGAAGGCTGTATTGAGGGCCACGGCATTCACTAAAGAAATGGAGGGAAGGGCGCCTTGCAAATTTTCGTAGAGATAGGCCCCCGTTTCCGGGAACGCGGCCCGCAATTTTTCTCCCATGGCCGAGGACAGCCGTCGGGGCTTCAAAAAGCCTTTCATCAATTCACCGACAATGTGCTCCGCGTCCGCCGCACTGCCGCCGTTTCCGCAGACTAAGAGTTTATTTCCCGCGGCGAAGGTGCGGCACAGCGCCGCTGCCGCCGCTTCGATATCCGCCCGGCATACCGCCAGCACTGGATACCGCTCGATAAGTTCCGCTATTTTCTGCCGCGTTCTGTCCCGCATGCCGCTGTCTCCTCCCGCTTCGTTCTCTCTTAATTTCCTCTTCTCCTTCCATTATAGGGGACGCGCCGCCGTTTTTCAAGGCAACGCGGATAAAAGGAAGTCTGTCAGATTGGGGCAGAATTTTTGTCCTGCCAAGGAAACAAACTGAACGCAGAGAGGGAAAAAAGATGCGTCAGGATATGAGGTTACCTTTATCAGGGCTTTCTTTACTGGACGGGAGACCGCTTTTTTGCGGCAGTTTTTCGGCGGTATCGAAAGTTTTTAGCGTGTGATATACTGGCGATAGGGACGGATCGATAGACGCGAGGGGGGTGAGGGGATGGAGCGCGGGAGCACGGGGACAACGGACGAAGAGAGGTTATCGCGGCGGTACCGGGTGTTTGGCATCGTGCAGGGGGTGGGGTTTCGCCCCTTTGTGAGCCGGTTGGCGACGGCCCACGGCCTTTCGGGGAGCGTCGCCAACAAGGGACCGTATGTGGAAATTCTGGTCCAGGGGCGGAGGGCGGCCATGGCGGATTTTCGCCGCGCTTTGACGGAAGAAGCGCCGGAACGGTCGGCGGTTCTGCGGGTGGCGGAGGAGGCGCTGCCGCCCTTCTCGGCGGACGGGTTCGCCATCGTGGAGAGCGCGTCGGAGCGGGGGGCGGTTTTCGTGTCTCCCGATATTGCCGTCTGCGAAAAGTGCCGCCGGGAACTTTTTGATCCCGCAGATCGCCGCTATCTTCATCCCTTTATCAACTGCACGGCCTGCGGCCCGCGGCTCACCATTTTAGACGCCATGCCCTATGATCGGGAAAATACCAGCATGAAGGCGTTTCCCATGTGCCGCCGCTGCGCTGCCGAGTATGACGATCCGGCCTCTCGGCGTTATGATGCGCAGCCGGTGTGCTGCCCCGACTGCGGCCCCCAAGTCTATCTTCTGGACAGTGAGGTGCGGGGCGGAGCGGCCATCACCGAGGCCCGGCGGAGGATCGCCGCCGGGGGCATCGTGGCCGTCAAGGGGATCGGCGGCTTTCATCTTTGCTGCGACGCCTTAAGTGCGGCGGCCGTGGCGCGGCTTCGCCGGGATAAGCGCCGCCCCTTTAAGCCCTTTGCGGTGATGGCATGGAATTTGGCGGTGGCGGCGCGGGAGGCGGAGGTCTCAGACGAGGCGGGAGAGATTTTGGACGGGCCGCAAAAACCGATTCTTCTCCTGGCGCGACGGCCGGGCGGGCGCATCGCGGCAGATGTCGCCCCGGGACTGAACCGCGTGGGGATCATGCTGCCTTATACGCCGCTCCATCTGCTGCTTTTTGATTATCCCGACGATGTTGCGATGCCGGACGCGCTGGTAATGACCAGCGGCAATCCTCCGGGAGCGCCTCTCTGCCGGACGGAGGAGGATGCCCGGGCGCTGCTGGCGCCGCTGGCCGACGCGATCCTCTCCCATGACCGGCGCATTCGGGTGCGGGCCGACGATTCGGTGGTGGATTGGGCGGAGGGCGGCCCCTACATGGTGCGCCGCAGCCGGGGCTACGCACCGCTGCCGGTGATGCTCTCCGCCGGGCTGCGGGGGGAAGTGCTGGCCCTCGGGGGCGAGCTGAAAAATACCTTCTGCTTGGGAAAGGACGATCTCTTTTATCCATCGGCCTACGTAGGGGATCTTTCCGATGTGCGCACGCTGGCCGCGCTGCGGGAGTCTATTGACCGCATGGCGTCGCTCTTGGAGATTGCGCCCCAGGTGGTGGCCTGCGATCTTCATCCGCGCTATCAGACGACGGCGCTGGCGAAAGAACTGGGCCGACCGGTGCGGGCGGTGCAGCATCATTACGCGCATATCGTGTCCTGTATGGCGGAAAATGACGCGGCGGGGCCGGTGATCGGCGTGGCCTTCGACGGCACCGGCTACGGAACGGACGGAACCGTCTGGGGCGGGGAATTTTTGTGGGCCGATTATGGAGGCTTCACGCGGCTGGGCTCGCTGGAGCCCTTTCCCCTGGCGGGGGGCGATCGAGCGGCGGAGGAAGGATGGCGGGCGGCAGTCAATCTCTTAGGCGTCATCGACCCGGAGCGGGCCAAGGAGGAGGCCTTGGCCTTAGGATTGGGCACGGAGGGAGAGATCGCCGCCCAGTGTCTCATGGCGGAAAAACATCTCAACTGCGTGACCACCACCAGCGCCGGGCGGCTCTTTGACGCGGTGAGCGCCCTCTTAGGCATTCGCCGGGTTTCCACCTTTGAAGGGGAAGCGGCGATGTATCTGGAAGCGGCAGCAGAAAACTTCGGCGTCAGCACTGCCTTGCCGCTGCCGCTTCTTTTTGAAGCGGCAGGGTTCTTTCGCCTGCCGACGCGGGCCATATTTCAGCGGTTGGCCGCGGCGCGGCGCAAAGGAGAAGATCCGGCGCGTCTGGCGGCGGAGTTTCACGCCATGCTGGCGGCCTCCATCGTGGCGGGGTGCCGGGCGGTGCGGGAAGCGACGGGCCTTTCCACGGCGGCCCTCTCCGGCGGCGTATTTCAGAATCGCTTGCTGCTTCGTCTCGTCACGGAGGGCCTCGCTGCCGACGGCTTCACGGTCCTGCGCCATCATCTCATTCCGCCTAACGACGGCGGGCTCGCCTTAGGCCAGGCAGTCCACGCTCTGGGGAAATTTATGTCGGAAGCATAAATGTGACCCAAAAGAGTGCGGCAGACGTAGGAAGGAGCGAAGTGGGGGCCGTTGTGGCAAATTAGATGGTTGGCGTTTTGGGGCGAAAAAATGTTTCACGTGAAACATTTTTTTAGTCGGTATTTGTTCCGACGTCGCTCCGGCAAGGATGTTGGGTAAATAATTTTTTCGTATGGGAAGAAAAAGCCGTTTTGTGATACGATATGGACACTTAGGGAACACGACCGTAGGGAAATGTGAACTTAGTGAAAATATGTATCGAATCCCTTCACAAAGATGAACGCAGCGAAGGCTGGGGGGGAGTGTGGCTATGATACGAGATAAAGGCTAAGTGGGAACACAGCGAGCGTCATGTGCCTGCCCCGGCAAGGACAGGCACAGCGTGGCCTGCTTTTAGTGGTTGGGGCAGGCACGACAGGAGAAAATTTGGTGATGGAGGGCGAAAAGATGAAACAGTGGAGCAGAAATTTTATCGGTGCGGCTGCCGTGGCCATAGGGGTTTGGACGGCGTTTGGGGGCGCAGCGGAGGCGGCACCGGGAAGCGGTGTTTTAGACGATGGCCCGACGGCGGAATTGGTGGCGCAGTCAGCGTATCAGTGGACGGGGGTGGCGGTGACGCCTACGGGGCGCATCTTCGTCTGCTATCCCACATGGGAAAATCATCCGGATTTTAAGGTAGCGGAGCTGCTCGGGGGCACGCCGCGGCCCATTTTGCAGGACGTGCCGCTGGTGAACGTGCAGAGCGTTGTGGCGGACGAGGCGGGGGCGCTTTGGGTGCTGGACTCGGCGAAGCTGGCGGGGAAGGACGCCGACTCCACGGCGGCGAAACTTTGCCGTGTGGATACCGCGACCGGGGAAATCACCCGAACCTATCCCTTTTCGGCGGCGGTCGTCCTGCCGGACACGTATCTCAACGACGTCCGCGTCGATAACGGGCGCGGCTTTGCCTACATCACCGATTCGGGACACGGCGGCATCATCGCTCTCGATCTTACCACCGGGGAAGCATGGCGGGCGCTGACGGATATTCCCGAAGTGCGGGCGAACCTTCAGAGCATTTATTTCCCCCACACCGGCCTCTTTACGAAGATGGCGCACAGCGACGGATTGGAGCTTTCCAAGGACAAATCGGAGCTTTACTTTTCCGCGCTGGGGGGCGACTGCCTCTACGCGGTGAAGACGGCGGCCCTTCGAGATGCCGCCCGGACCGTGGCCGATCGGCAGAAGGCCATTCGTTGGGTGAATATTCACAATCTGCCCACCGACGGCATGGTGCTGCGGGACGGCTGCCTCTACATGGGGGATTTGGCCGACGAAGGGGTGTGGGAATTTGATGTGGAAGTGGAAAATACCGATGAGGCGGGGACGATTCTTCCCCTGAAAAAGGATTTTCGCTGGGCGGATTCTTTTGCCTTGGCGCCGGACGGCAGTATCTACTTTACCACTTCGGCCATCAATTATCCGCCGGAGCAGCAGCCGCCTTATGAACTCTACCGTCTCGTCTTCCCCAAGAGCCGGGGGGAACGCTGATACGGGATACGCGGGGACAGCGCTCATATCTTTTAGCGTGGGAATCCGGGACGGAAACGGGAGGTGCGGAGGCATGGGAATGGTAAGACGTTGGCGGCGGATAGGGGTCGTCGTTCTGCTGCTTTTTATGGCGGCTTTGACGGCGAGCGCGGCACGGCAGTATTGGCCCGCGCCCAATCGGGATTTTTATGTGTACGATCAAGCGGGGCTCCTGTCGGCAACGGATGCTGCGGCTATGCTGGTAGCGGGGGAGAGCTTGGCCTCTCGGGAAGGGATCCAGGTGGTGGCGGTGACGGTCAATTCCCTGTCGGGGCATGATATTGAAACTTATGCTACCACGCTCTTTCGGGATTGGGGCATCGGCGATCGGCAGAAGAACAATGGCGTGCTGCTGCTCATTGCGAAGGAGGAGCGCCAATTTCGCATTGAAGTGGGCTACGGACTGGAAGGTACCCTCACCGATGGTTGGTGCGGGGAGGTTCTGGATCGCATGAGGCAGCGGTTTCGAGCGGGCGATTTTTCCGCGGCCATTCGGGAAGCCTACGCCGCTTTAGCGGTGAAGGCAGGGGGCGGTTACGAGGCAGTGCCCAGTGCCGTGCGCGCCTTGGCGGGGATGTCGGGAGAGCGTGATTCTTCCGAGACCGCTGCCCCCGCGCCTGCCTCTCTGCCCAGGGACAAAACACCGGAAAAAGCGCGGAGAGAAGTGCTGCCATCTTCCTTTCTGGCGCAGTGGAGCCCTATCCTCTGGCAGTTTTTCGCCTTCGTGGGCATAGACAACGAGGGCTATTTGGCGCAGTATCTACATGTGGAATTCCTCTGGCTGGTGCTGCGGCTCCTCTTGGAGATTCTCTGCCGGCTCTTCGGCTATCACTTCCGCCTGTATCAGCTGCGGTATCTCCTCATTTGTCTTGTCTTTGAGTGTATGATGAACACGGGCTTTACCGGCGGCGGACGTTTCGGCGGCTTTGGCGGCGGGGGAAATTCCGGGGGCGGCGGCCGGTCCGGCGGCGGTGGTGCGTCTGGCGGCTGGTAAAAAAAGAGAAGAATTTTTCACCGTTTTCCGTAAGGACGGTCCGGGAAACCAAGAGAGAAATGTCATTACAATAAGACGGAGAATCGCTCCATATTGTCTTTTTCTAAAAGATGGTTGTGCTGGATGGCAGGAAATGTAGGATGAAAGCAGCAGCGGGCGAGGATGGCAAAGGGGCAGAAGAATATGCGGTGATCCCGTCTATAAAGGGAGATGGGGGATTGATACCGTATTTTGAACGTGAGAAAAAGGAATTTGCGTATTGACACAGAAAGGGGAAGGTTGAGTCAGATTATCCGCCTTTTGTCGGATGGTCTTGGGGGAAAATTTGAGTATAATTAAAATTAAGAATTTTATATCTCACGCTGCATTTCACAGGAATGAGGAGAGAGGCCGCATGAAAAAGTAAAGGAATTCTGATCACGGGGGAAGGACTTTTTCATGCGGCCTTTTTGTGTGGGGCGGCGCCTTTTTCCCCGGTGGCGTGCAGGGAGGAGGAAACGTGCGGCGGATAGGGATTCTCTGCCGCCGCGTCAGGCGCATACATCAAGGATGCGGGGCAATCGGTCAGCTGAAGGAGGCATACTTATGGGACTCATTAAAGCGGCAGTGGGCGCTGCGGGCGGCGTGTTAGCGGATCAGTGGAAAGAATTCTTCTACTGCGACGCCCTCGATGTGGATATTTTGGTGGCGAAGGGACAAAAGCGCACCAGCGGGCGCAGCTCCAATACCAGCGGTGAGGAGAACATCATCTCCAACGGCTCCGGCATTGCCGTGGCCAATGGCCAGTGCATGATCATCGTGGAGCAGGGCAAAGTGGTGGAGGTCTGTGCCGAGCCGGGGGAATACACCTATGACACCTCGACGGAGCCGACGGTCTTTGAGGGAGACCTCGGCACCAGCATCGGCGCTGTCTTTAAGCGCATCGGGAAGCGCTTCACTTATGGCGGCGATACGGCGAAGGATCAGCGTATTTACTATTTCAATACGAAGGAAATTCTGGGCAACAAATACGGGACGCCCCAGCCCATTCCCTTCCGCATCATCGATCAGACCATCGGGCTCAATGCCACGGTTTCCATTCGCTGCTTCGGGGAGTACAGCTACCGGCTGGAAAACCCCATTCTCTTTTATACCAACGTCTGTGGCAATGTGGAGGATGTCTATGACCGCAGCGAGATCGACAGTCAGCTCAAAAGCGAGCTTCTGATGGCGCTCAATCCAACCTTTGCCAAGATCGGCGCGCAGGGCATCCGCTACGACGAGCTGCCGGGGCATACCATGGAGATTGCCGACGCCCTGAACGAGGTCTTGAGCCAGAAGTGGGGCGAGCAGCGCGGCATCAAGGTGGTATCCTTCGGTGTGTCCAGCGTCACGGCGAATCCCGAGGACGAAAAGCGCCTCAAGGATCTCCAGTTCTCGACGCCGCTCACGAATCCGTCCATGGCGGCGGCCCGTATTGCCGGCGCGCAGGCCACGGCCATGGTGGATGCGGCCAACAACGAAGGCGGAATGGGGGCAATGGGCGCCTTTATGGGCATGGGTCTTGCCGGGCAGGCGGGGGGCATGAATGCCGGGCAGCTCTTCGGCATGGGACAGCCGGTGGGACAGCCCCCGCAGCCGCCTCAAGGGGCACCGGGTCCCGCCGCAGGCGGCGTGGCTGCTGGCGGTGCGGCGGCCGGCTGGATCTGCGGCTGTGGCACGCAGAACACGGGGAAATTCTGCTCCAACTGCGGAAAGGCCCAGCCAGCACCGGCGGCTGCCTGGACCTGCGGCTGCGGCACGCAGAACACGGGCAAATTCTGCTCTAACTGCGGCAAGCCTCAGCCCGAAGGGCCGTGGACCTGCTCGTGCGGAACACAGAACACCGGGAAATTCTGTTCCAACTGCGGAAAATCTCAGGCTTGATGGCAATGCCTTCGGAGAGAAATGTGGATGTTGTGGGTCGGGGTCGACTCATGATGGCCGGTACATAAGGGAGGGATGGATGATGGCCGAGACGACAGTTGCTTATAAATGCCCTAACTGTGCAGCTCCGCTGAGCTTTAAGCCGGGGGCGGCAAACGTCACCTGCGAATACTGCGGCGCTGAGTTCACCGTGGACACCGTGGAGAAAATGTTTCAAAAAGAACAGGATCGGGCGGCGAAAGCGGCCCAGGCCGAGGAAGCTAAATGGGATACGGGAGGTGCGGGCAGTGAATGGGACGCGGCGGAAGCGGAGGCATTGAAGAGCTTTACCTGTTCCGCCTGCGGCGCGACCCTCGTCTGCGACGAGAACACTATGGCCACCGAGTGCTGCTACTGCGGTAATCCAACGATGGTGCCCAGCCGCTTTGATGGCATGATGAAGCCCGACTATGTGATCCCCTTCGTCAAGACGAAGAAGGACGCGGTGGCGGCCCTCAAAAAGTTTTACGAAGGCAAGATGCTCCTTCCGGCGGCCTTTACCGCCAACAATCGGGTGGAGGATATCCAGCCCATGTACGTGCCTTTTTGGCTTTTCGACTCGGCGGTTACAGCCAATGCCAATTTCCGGGCGGAAAGCAGCAATGTCTATGAAACTTCGGACGAGACGGTCACCGAGACCAGTGTCTATGACTGTGAGCGGGAGGGCACCATGCACTTTTCGCGGATTCCGGTGGACGGCAGCGAGAAGATGGACGACACCTACATGGAAAGCATTGAGCCCTTTGATTACAGTGCCCTCGTGCCTTTTAGCGCCAGCTATCTGACGGGCTATTTAGCGGATAAGTACGATGTGGACGCCGAGGCGGCCGTCCCCCGGGCCGACGAGCGGGTGGAAGTCAGCGCCGTGGGCGTGTTGGAGGGGACTGTCACCGGCTACGACAGCGTGGAGATGAAGGAAAAATACATCGCCAAGGAGGGGGGCAAAGTCGCCTACGCCATGGCCCCGGTCTGGATCCTCACCACAAAGTACGATGGGAAGGCCTATACCTTTATGATGAACGGCCAGACCGGCAAGATGGTGGGCAGCCTCCCCTATGACAGGAATAAAGCGCTGCTCTACCCCTTGGTTCCCGCGGCCATTATGATTCCCATCGCCTATTTCATCGCCAAAATGATGTTAACCTAAGGAGGGATGGACGTGAAAAGACAAAGCGGTAAGATCAGTCAATTCTTTCTCATGATGATCGGCGCGGCGTTCGTTTTCGCCATCGCCTCCACGGTGATGGCGGCCGGAGCCGATCAGATGACCGGCGGCAAGACATCCGCCGCTGCGGCGATCAGCGGGAATGAGCTGGTTTCTATTGCCCCTAGCATCAACATTGACGATAAGCTCAGGAGCGATTTGGAAAAGAAGTTAGCGGCCATCAATGCCAAGTATGACGTTCATTTAGGCGTGGTGTTCATGGAGAGCCTTCCCGGGGGGAAGAGCGCCGAGCAGGTAGCGAAAAGTATCGCCGAAGGCGGCAGCGGCTACGAGCAGGGGAGTCGGGGCAGCATGGTCTTTTTCGTGGCGGTCAAATCCCGGGATTATTACATCGGTACGGGACGTTATCTCAATCAGATCATTCCCAGTAAAACCGGCGTCCGCCATATTCAGGACGAGATTTTGCCCCTCTTAAAGGACAACAAATTCGGCGAAGCGGCGATGAAATTCGCCGAAACGGCGGAGATGGAGCTGGCTTACTACGAAAAAACGGGCGAGCCCTACGATCCGGCTAACGATTTCAATATGATGGCGGCCCTTGCGGCCTTAGTCGTGGCGGCGCTGACTTGGTTTGGCGTCCGCTCGCATCTCATCGGGCAGATGAGCAATGTCCGAGACGCCGCCGCCGCAGATGAATATTTGGACGACGGTTCTTTCAGCCTCACCTACGAAGAAGACACCTTCCTTTACACGAATGTCACGTCGGTGCCGAAGAGCAAAGGCCGTTCCGATGAAAGCAGCTCATCCTCGGACGACAGCGGTTCTTCCGGCGGGGGCGGCGGCAAGTTTTAGCCCCAGGGCATCGGCAGCGAAAAGGCGTATATTCGGCGGGGCGCTTATTGCCGCGTTCGGCGAAAATAACACGGCCTTCGGATAAGCCTTTTTGTTGGAAAAGACAGGGGCCGGGAGAAAGCTGCAAAAGGGGCGGTCGGCCGCCCCTTTCGCGATGAGGGAAAAGGAGAAAACGCCGGGAAGATGCAGTCTGAGGAAAGGGGGAGAGCGGGACGGAGCATTACGATAGGACATCGAACCGCGCTGTCGGCGCTGCCGTGCCTGCCGACGATGAAATTACGGCAGGTGCTTCCTGCCTCTGGTATCTTCTGCCGTTGTTTTCCGTGGCCTTTCTCTACGCCGCGCCGGGACTTCTTCTCTGGCATTTGCAGCGCCAGACCGTGCGGCAAATCCTCATGGGGCTCTTCCTGCTGGCCGTCGTGAACGGCCTGGCGGCCCTCTATCACGGGTGGCAGCGGCGCAGCGCGTTTTTGGAACGCGCCGCCATGCTGATGAAGTACGGACTCATTCCCTTTTATTTCCTCCTTTTCATCGCTGCGATGGTGAGCGGCGATTTCGCGATGGGGGTCACACGCCTTTGGGGGACGGCCTTCGCCGTCAGTGCCTGGAATGTGGTGGGCGCGGTGGCGGTGCTTGCCCTTCTGGCTGGGACCGGCTACGTCTTAGCCGCCATAGAAACGGCGGTGGGAGAAGAGCGCCTGCCTCCTTTTCTGGCGATCTTCCACGGCGCCGTGCAATTTATTCCTGTCGCCGATATCCTTGATCTCATTTGGCTCTTGGCTGTTCGTGAAGAACGCTGCCGTCTCCTCTCCCTGGCTGCGCTGCTGCTGCTTCTCGTCGCGCTCATCGCCGCCGGAGCTGTGGCCTTGTGGTTTTTAGGGTGAAAGAAAAGTTGCTCCATCTGACAATTATATGTGTTGTATTTGTTTCACGCTTGCGGTACAATAAGAAAAAAGGAGGAATGTTACATGCGGACAGCCAATATCAACTTGCGCATTGAGCCCGAGATAAAAACGCAGGCCGAAGCGGTATTTGCAAATATTGGTCTTTCGGTCACGGATGCCATTCATGTCTTTTTGCATACTTCTATCATGGAAGGAGGATTTCCTTTCCAACCTAAAGTACCGCGCTATAATGAAGCAACGCGATTGGCGATACAGGAAGCGCGGGAGATTATGAGCGGGCGGCGTCCAGCGAAACGCTACCAATCCTTTGCGGAGCTTTGCCGCGATATTGACGCAGAGGACGACGATGCTTGATTTAGTGATGACCACGCAATTTCGCCGGGATTTGAAACGTATACGGAAACGTGGCATTGATGTCGCCCCCTTGGAAGTCGTCTTGCTGGCCCTTCGCCGGGAAAGACCGTTGACGGCTAAATATCGTGATCATGCCTTGACAGGCGATTATATCGGTTTTCGGGAATGTCATGTCGCTCCCGACTGGCTTTTGATTTATGCGGTGGATCGCGGTCAACTCATTCTGACCGCTTCGCGCACCGGCTCTCATGCGGATTTATTTTAGTAACGTAGTTTTTCCTAGATGAAAACCGGCGTCCCGCTGATTCCTGACGGAATTTTGTGGGACGCCGGTTTTCATTCATTTATCCACAAAATTATCCCCAAAAGCAGGAAAAGACGAGAATTTTGTGAATAACTTATTCATCGATAAGAAGAGTTTTATGACAGATCGGTGCTGATGATGCCTTCAATCTTCATGAAGCGGGCCAGCTTGCGAACATCTTTCATCAGGTCTTCGTAGTTCATGGGGGTGAGAGATTGAGGGCCGTCGGAGAGCGCCTTGGCGGGATTCGGGTGCATTTCCAAGATGATCCCGTCGGCACCGGCGGCCACGGCGGCTAAGGACATGGGTTTTACCAGGCGCCATTTCCCCGTGCCGTGGCTGGGATCGACGATGATGGGGAGGTGGGAGAGGTGCTTCACGGCGGCCACTGCCGAGAGGTCAAGGGTGTTGCGGGTATAGGTCTCATAGCTGCGGATGCCCCGCTCGCAGAAGATGACGTTGGGGTTGCCTTCGTTGAGGATATATTCAGCGGCATTGAGCCATTCGTCGAGGGTAGCAGCCAGGCCACGCTTTAAGAGGACGGGTTTTTGGGTGCGTCCGACTTCCTTTAAGAGGCGGAAATTCTGCATGTTCCGCGCCCCGATCTGGAGAAGGTCGGCGTAGGCGGCCACGGTGGGGACAGCTTCCACTTCAGTGACTTCGGTGACGACCCGGAGCCCCGTCTTTTCCCGGGCCTCCGCTAAATACTTCAGTCCTTCTTCCTCCAAGCCTTGGAAGGAGTATGGGGAAGTGCGGGGTTTATACGCGCCGCCCCGGAGGAACTGCGCGCCGCCGCGTTTGGCGATCTCGGCCGCTTCCAAGAGCTGCTCTCGGGATTCCACGGCGCAGGGCCCCGCCATGACGACGAATTCCTCGCCGCCCACGGGAATACCCGCCACGTCGATGACGCTGGACTGAGGATGAAATTCGCGGCTCACTAATTTATAACTCTTGGAAATGGCGACGCTTCGCTCTACCCCCGGCAGGGCGTCGATGGCGCAGGCGGCCAGCCGGGTCTTATCGCCGATGACGCCGACGATTTTCTGCTGGGCGCCTTCCATGACCTTGGCGCTGAGGCCCTGACTTTCAATGACACTGATGACGTCGGCAATATTTTGCCCGGTGGCGTCAGAATTCATAATGATAACCATGATATCAGCTCCTTTGCTATGTTTCCAGCGGTGGACGTTCCGCGGCGGATTTTTCCGCGGCGTTTTATGGTTAGCGGTGGCATGCACCGGCGAAAGGCGGTTCCGTGGGGGCGGGGAGGGTTCGCCGTCACGGGGTCGTCGTTTTTTCCCCGGTGAGGACGGGGAACCGGCCTAAATCTTTGAACCATAGGCTCTTTTTTCGGACGGCGGCGATGGCGTCTTCCAGCGGGGCGCGGGAGCGGCCCGCCTCGATTTCCAGATCGAAGAAGAAAATGTAAACGCCGAGGGCCGTGCGTGCCGGGCGGCTCTCAATGCGCGTCATGTTCACCTGCCGCGAGGCAAATTCCGATAGTACCTCGCAGAGGCTGCCGGCTTTGGAGCCCTCAATCTGGCAGACGACGGCGGCCCGTCCTGCCGCCCCTTCGGGCAGCGGGGGAAACGGCGGCCGACGCAGTTGGTAGAAACGGGTGCAGTTTCGAAAATCCCCCTGAATTTCCGTGGCGATAGGCATGAGGCCGTATAGCTCTCCCGCCCGGGTAGTACAGATCGCCGCCGCACCTTCCGCGCCACCGGCTACGATCTTGGCGGCGCGGGCCGTGCTGGCTGTCGTGAGGAGCCGGGCCTTGGGAAATCGTTCCTTGAGAAAGCGGCGGCACTGGGCCAGCGGCTGGGGGTGAGAGTAAATGGTGTGGACTTCCTCCGCCGGGCAGCGGGCCATGAGCTGATGGTGGATGTCCCAGATCAGTTCTCGCTGGATGCGCAGAGCGTCGCTCCCGGCCAGCGTGTCCAAGGTGATATTCACCGCGCCTTCAATGGAGTTTTCCGCTGGGATCAGCGCGCTGTTCGTCTCCCCGTCGATGACGGCCTCTATGGCGGAAAAGATATCCGGGTAAGCGCGCAGGGATGCGTCTTCTCCTAAACGTTCCATCAGGTAGAGCGCCGCCGCTTCGCTGTGGGTCCCTGACGGCCCCAAAAATCCTATGGTCTCCATCTTTGCCTCCTCCTCACAAACAAAAAAGCCTCGTCCTTGAAAGGACGAGGCTTTTCCTCGCGTTACCACCTTACTATCCGCCGGGGCGGACACTCATTTCCTACGGGCCTCATCGACCGATAGGCTCCCTCTCGTAACGGCGAAGGCTCCGGCACCGCCTACTTCTTAAAGCTTCAGCGGGCAACTCCTCGGTGAACTTCCCCTCGCGGCTGTCCGGCCGGTTCGCAGCAACTCCGGCTCTCTGAGCGGCTCTTCGCGCGGTACTTTTCCGATTCATCGTCTTTTTCGTGATGGGCCTATCATAGCATGCCGGCGACGATTTGGCAAGAAGATGAGAAAAAATATTTTTAAAAGTTCTGTGACAGAGAATGTTTGTATATTTTGTTCAAACGTCAGGCGATATCGTCTCCTGACGGCAGATCTTTTTTCAGCCGCACGTGGAGGTGGCCGTCTTTTTCCGTGATCTCGGTGGCGACGCCGTAGATAGTGCGGACGTTTTCTGCGGTCAGCACCTTGTCGATGGCGCCTGCGGCGAAGATGTACCCTTCTTTCAGAAAGACGGCCCGGTCGCAGAAGAGGGCGGCCAGGTTGAGGTCATGCAGGGTCATGATCACTGTGACGCCGCGCTCTTTGACGGCATCGGCGAGGAGATGGAGGACGAAGAGCTGATGGTAGGGGTCAAGGCTGCTGGTGGGTTCATCCAAAAGGAGGAGCCGCGGTTCCTGCGCCAGCGCCCGGGCGATGAAGACGCGCTGGCGTTCGCCGCCGCTCAGCTGCCGAATGTCGCGGAAGGCAAAGCCTTCGAGGTGCAGCCGCTGCAAGAGGTGAAAGACGAAGGCTTTGTCTTCTTCCGTGTAGCTTCGCCGAAAGAGGCCTAAATGAGGAAAACGCCCTAAGAGTACCGTATCCATCACCGTGGTACCCAGTCCGCTGCCGGTGTACTGCGGCACATACCCGATTTCTTTCGCTAATTTTCGAGGCGTGTACGCGGTGAGGGGGCGGCCTCCCACCATGACGTGTCCGGCGGTAGGGGTTAAAAGCCCGGTCAGGCATTTTAAAAAGGTGGTTTTTCCCGTGCCGTTGGGGCCGAGGATGCCTAAGATGCTGCCCGGGGGCAGGGAAAGGGAAAGGTCCTTTAAAACCGGCTTTTTCCCGTAAGATACCGCTAAATGTTCTACGGCGAGGATCGGTGCAGGTGTCATTTACCGTCCCTCCTTTCGGGTCTGGAAGATGAGCTGCAAAAAGAGCGGCACGCCGATGAAGGAAACGACGATGCCCACGGGAATATTCACCGGGTAGAGGATAAATTTTCCCAGCGTATCGGCCCAGAGGAGGAGAAGCGCACCGGAAAGGGCCGTAAAGGGCAGATAGTAGACATGATCGCTGCCGATGATGAGGCGGGCCACATGGGGGGCGATGAGGCCTACGAAGCCGATGATGCCGGTGAAGCTGATGATGGCGGCGGTGACGAGGATGGCGGCGAGGCCGGTGATCGTCCGCACGCGGTCGGTGCGGACGCCGAGGCTGCGGGCGGTTTCGTCGTCGTTTTGCGACATGGCATTGAGCGACAGAGCAAAGGACCAGAGGAGCAGTAGGACGGGGATCGTGACGGCGGCGGTGACGGCGACGCTCTCCCAGGTGGCCCGGTTGAAGGAGCCGAAGGTCCACTCCACCACCGCCGCCAATTTATGCTCCCGGGCGAAAAATTCCAGCGTGGCCGTCAGGGCGCTGAAAAAATAATTCAATCCGATGCCGACCAGCACGATCGTCATGGGTTGCAGATTGATCTGCCGGGCGATGGCGTAGACGATGAGACCGCAGGTGAGCGCGGAGAGAAACGCGCCGAGGATCATGACGCCTTCGCCGCTGTAGAGGAGACCGCCGCCGAAGAGAATCGCCAGGGATGCGCCGAAAACGGCAGCGGCGGAAATGCCCAGGGTAAAGGGGCTGACCAAAACGTTTCGGGTGACGGACTGCATGACCGCCCCGGCGACGGCCAGTCCTGCGCCGGAGAGGACGGCGAGGGCGATCCGCGGCAGGCGCAGGAGGAGCAGTACCTTGTAGAGGGTGGGGTCGGCGCTTTCTTCCAAGGGGTCGGAGAAATAGGCCCAAAGGGCGTCGCCTAAAAGACGAAGGGACGTCTGGGCCATGCCGAGGGTGGTAAAGACGTAGGCCGACACGATGAGAAGCGCGGCGGCGGCAAAAATGAGCAGCTGTTTCCGCCGGGTCTGCCGGCGATACTGGGCTTCCATGGAGAGGGGGCGCTTTTCCCCCTCACGGCTATTTTCGGTCAAAAAAATTCCTCCTTTGCCCGCGGCTGCGGGCGGGATGTGAGGCGGTATGGCCGGGAAAGGGGCGTTCCCTCAGGACGCGGAGGCGGCCGCGGCTTCTTTCAGCGGAAAGGCGGGGCGGGTATGCCCGGCGATGTAGGGGCGTTGTTGATATTTTTCCGTCCAGGTCTTAAAGATTTCCTCGGGGTAAAGATCCGGCAGTTCCTCGGGATAAAGAAATTTCGCGATGTACATGGTCCCTACCAATTTCGACGCGCCGCCGTGGACATAGTGGGAGAGGAGCAGGAGATTGCCCTTTTCCACCGCTTCCGTATGCGCCCAGCCGGGGCGCGAGACGATGCCGTCGTAGATTTTCTGCATGTCGTCTGCTGTGGGGGGAATATAGGAAGAAAAGACGTCGGTGTCGGAAACCTTAACGATGTACGCCGGATTTTTGAGGGCCACGGCTTCCGGATCAATGCGGACGTTCGGCGCGCCGGAAAAAATATTGTCAGCGTGGGCGTATTCCACCATCTTGTAAAAATAATCGCCGGGGATCGTCGTCGTGCCTGCCGTGCGGTATTCAAAGTAGACGGTCTTTTTCGGCACATCCTTGAGCTGCCGGTCGATGTAGGCTAATTGGGAGGTGAAGTAGCCGCTCAGCTCCTGCGCCGCCTCTTCCCGCCCGAATATTTTGCCTAAGAGGGCGACGTTTTGAGCAAACTGATCCGTGTAGTAGGCGTCCACGACCACGACGGGGATGCCGAAATCCTTGAGTTTTTCCGCCGTTGTCGACCAGGTGCTGTTGCTGGTGGTAATGAAGACGTCGGGATGCAGGTCGATGACTTTTTCGTAATTGACCTCACCCTTGCCCTTCCCGATGAGCATGTCTTCGGTGAAGCGGTGGTTAAAGCCTTCCTGATCCTGGTAAATATAATAATCTACCCCCGCCACGTTCTCGATGGCGCCGATGGCGGTGATGAGCTCGGCGTTGTAGGCGTTTTCCACGACGGCTCGCCGGGCTGGGCCTTTTAGCTGGATTTCCCGGCCCAAGCTGTCGGTGACGGTTAAAGGGGCGCTGTGCTCCGCCGGCGTCTTGCCGCTTTCCCCGCACCCCGCGAAAAAGGCGGCGGCGAAGGCGGCGAAGAGCAGGAGCGTCAAGGGGGAAAAGCGGTTTTTGATACGGTGGATCATGATAAACCTCCTCAATGGCATTTATTCGCGTTTGACGGGGGATTTTTCCCGTGCGGTACGGTGTTTTTCGGTCATGTGCGGGACGCGGTGTCCTCGGCATAGCCGGGCAGGATTTCCCCATGCACGACAAAAGACGGCTCCGCTGGCCATTTCTGTCAGGGATAGCCGCCTTTTGTTTCGTCCCGCGATATTTAGGGAAGCACTGATCAAATAGACCCTCAGATTGGCACAGATTTTCCCGCCTATCAAGGCGACAAACCGGCCGCAGAGAGCGCTATGCGGCCGGTTTGCCGACGAAGAGAGGGGGGGAAGATGTGCCAATCTGGCGGTGCTTCCTTAGAGATCCATGGTCATGGACAGAGCGAAGGTGCGGGGATTGCCTAAGATCCCGTAGCTGTATGTAGCGCGGGGCAGCCAGTAGCTGCGGTTGAAGACATTGAATACCGTGGCCGTGAAGGTCACCGGCACTTTGTCGATCTTCGTCCGATAGCGGGCGCCCAAATCGAAGACGGTGGAGGAGGGGACGGTCAGGGTATTTTTTGCCGTCGTATAGATGGGGGCATCGCCGGTGTGGACGACCCGCAGGAAGATGGCGCTGTCTTTATCCGGGGCGTACTGCAGTGTGGAAACGAAGCTGAAGTTCGGCGTTCCTTCCACTGTCTTGCCGTTGTAAAACGCGTTGGTGCGCTTGGTGTATTCCGAGTCAAGGCAGAGGAAGCCGCCGAAGATGGACCATTTCGGACAAAATTCGCCGCCCATGCTGAATTCCAGCCCTTTATACGAAAGCTCGCCATCCATGGTGCGCAGGGTGCCGCCCCCCACCACCTTGTCAAATGTATCAGCCTTCGTCATGTCGAAGTAGGAGAGCGCCGCCAAAAAGTTTCCGTTCGTATACTTGAGGCCGATCTCGTTGGACTTTGTTTTCCCCGGCTGGAGGATGGCACCCGCGTTCAGGTAGCCGCTTTTCACTACGCTTCCTTCGTGGAAGCTCTCGCTGTGATTGGCAAAGAGGGAAAGTTCCCGGGTGGGACGGTAAACAAAACCGAAGATCGGTGCGGTGGCGCTGGTTTTCGTGGCATTGCCGGACGCCGGGATGGCCTTGGAGATGTGATGGTGGAGGCCGAGAGTGACGATGGCCTTGCCAACGGTAGATTCATTGAGGAGGGAGTAGCCGTAGTATTCCGTCCGGCCGTCGGTAACAGAAGAGGCCCCGATCGCCGTGAGAAAATCGAAGGTCGAGTGCCCCGTGTAGAGATTGCCGGTGATCGTCCCCTTTGGGGTGCCGCTTTGCCCCCACCGGGCCTGATACCAGTCCTTATCCACCGCGAAGATCGTCTTGTTTTTGACTTCTCCCATCGTCCAGTTATGGGAGAGGCCGAGGGAGAGATAGCTGTTGCGGATGGAAAAGGGTTCATGCACCATCTCGCGGCTGTAATCGCCGTTATTATTGAGGATGTCGAGGCGGCTGGAGGAAGGCACGAGGTAGCCGTAGCCGTCGTTATAGGAAGCCCCCGCCATGAGAAATACGCGGGTGTTCTTCCCGATTTTCTGCTCGTGATTGAGGGTCCCTAAATACGTTTTCATGCCCAAATGCTGTCCCTTAAACGCGAAATTTCGGTCAGCGTCCGGAGCGGCGGGCATGGAGGTGACGGCGGCATTGCCCAAATAGAAATAGCGCTGCGCCTCTTCCGTCCAGGTATCGCGAAAGCCAAAGAAGAGATTCGTCGACGACGACGCCGAATGGTGATCGTAATTGATGGCCAAGGTCTTATTGCGCACCCGCTCATCGATGATGCCCGTCGCGCCGGTGGTGTAGGAACCGTTGATGCGCAGGCCGTGCTCGCCGTTCCTGCCGAAGCGGCGGGCGATGTCTAAATTGTTGCTCCAGGTACCGCGCTCGGCGATGCCCATGGAATACTGAGTCATGTTCTGATGGGCGCGCTTCGTCTGCAGATTGACGGTGCCGCCCGCTGATTCTTTGGCGGCGACCCCCGATATGCCCACGCTGGCGCCGCTGATGACGTCCACCGACTCGAAGAAATTCATAGGGATATTCGTTTGGGAGAGCAGCCCTGGGATCTCGTTAATTCGGAATTGGTAAGCATTCGCCGTCTGCCCCCGCAGGGAAAAATCATTGTAGATGGTGCTGCCCGCCGTGCGGATGGCCGGAGAGTTGACGAGGATCGCCGTGGACGCCTCGCTGGGATTGGCGCCAAAGACGTCGATGGTCTTTTGGGTCAGGCTGATGGCCTGAAAGGGAACCTCCATGGCGTCCTTTTCCCCTAAGAGGCCGACTTGGCTGCTTTCCTTCATGAAGCCCCCCGGCAGCTCTTCGCCGTAGCGCTCGCCGGTGACCACGAAATCGCCGATGGTATAGGTGTCGATACCGTCTTTTTCCTCCGCCGCGTAGGCCGTCATATGGCTGCCAAAGCATTCCGCCGCCAGTCCCAACAGCACAGCGGAGATCAGTCGTTTTTTGTTCGTCATGCGTTCTCTCCCTTTCCCCGTTTCGGTTCTCGACTTTCGTAAAATGAAAATTTCCTGAATACATCAATGATTATATAGAAAGGGGAAAGAGTTGTCAATTTATTCGCGATACACTTCGGAATGTTTCCAGATCCGTATGGCAGTGGCTGTTTTTCAGTACAGGGCAGCGTCGGAGATGAAAGAAAGGGAAATTCTGACTATGCAATAAAAATATAGTTTTTATATAAAAATTTATATAAAACCATTGAACACACCCTGGGGGTATGTTATCATGAGAAAGACGGACGGCCGCTGGAGGGGGCTAGCCGGAAAGGATGAGTGGTATGAGTTTGAAATTTATCTCGGCGCGATGTAAAGGGTGCGGGATATGCGCCCATTTTTGCCCCAAAGAGGTGCTCTTGATTACTGAGCGCAACAAGTCGGCTGTGGCGTCCGGGCGGGAGAACGCCTGTATTTCCTGCGGGCAGTGCGAGCTGCGCTGTCCCGATTTTGCCATTTTCGTGAAAAAAGAGGGGGCGTGACCATGGCGCGGACGCTTTTGATGCAGGGCAATCAGGCGGTGGTGGAAGGCGCCATCGCCGCCGGGGTGCGCTTTTACGGCGGATATCCCATCACGCCCTCCACGGAAATCGCCGAAGGAATGGCGAAACGGCTGCCAGAGGTGGGGGGCAAGTTCATGCAGACGGAGGACGAGATCGCCGGGATCGGCACGGTCATCGGGGCCTCCTTGGGGGGCGTGAAGGCCATGACGGCCACCAGCGGGCCGGGATTCTCCCTGAAACAGGAGATGATCGGCCTGGCGTGCAGCGCGGAAATTCCGCTGGTGGTGGTGGACGTGCAGCGGGTGGGCCCGGCTACGGGGCAGCCCACCTCGCCGTCCCAAGGGGACGTTATGCAGGCGCGCTGGGGCACCCACGGCGACCATTGGGTGATCGCCCTCTCCCCGTCCAGCGTGCCGGAGTGTTTTACTCTGACCCGGCGGGCGGTGGCGCTTTCGGAAAGGTATCGCTGTCCTGTCATTTTACTGATGGATGAAATCGTGGGACACATGCGTGAGCGCATCGATCTGCCGGAGGACTACAGCGCTCTGCCGAAAGTCAGCCGGAAAGCGCCGACGGTGCCGCCGGAAGAATATCTGGCCTATCGCGATGTGGATGGCTCCGGCGTGCCACCCATGGCCGCTTTCGGCAGCGGCTACCGCTGGCACGTTTCCGGACTGATTCACGACGAAACGGGATTTCCTAAGGGAACCGCCGCCGCCACCCGTAGTGCTATGGAACGCCTGCGGGGGAAATTAGAAAATGATATGGCGGACATTGTGACGGCGGAAAGTTATCACTTGGACGACGCGGAGATCGCTGTCATTGCTTTTGGCGGAGCGGCTCGCAGCGTTTATGACGCGGTGGACATGGCGCGGGAAGAGGGGATCAAAGCGGGGCTGTGGCGGCCTGTCACCATCTGGCCCTTTGCCGAGGCGGAAGTGAAGGAACTGGCGCACCGGGTGAAGCATATTCTTGTTCATGAGCTTAACTGCGGGCAGTACGTTCGCGAAGTGGAGCGGGCGGTGGCCGGTGCGGCGCCGGTTCATCTTTACGCTAAGTACGATAACGAGTCCGCCACGCCGGAGGACATGCTGGCAGAGATCAAAAGAGTGAGAGAGGGGGGCGGTCCGGCATGAAGGAAGAACTGGTGGATAAATATTTTCGCCCGGGGCGGCTTCCCCATCTCTGGTGCGGCGGCTGCGGCAACGGCATCGTCTTGGCGGCGATGATCGAAGCCGTCGACCGCCTGGGGCTGACGAAGGACGAAGTGGCGTTTATTTCCGGCATCGGCTGTTCTAGCCGGGCGTCGGGCTATGTGGATTTCAATACGGCCAATACCCTCCACGGGCGGGCGCTGCCCATCGCCAGCGGTCTTAAAATGGCGCGGCCGGAGATGACCGTCATCGTGGCCAGCGGCGACGGCGACTGCGCCGCCATCGGAGGCAATCATCTCATCCATGCGGCACGCCGCAATATCGATCTGACCTTGGTGGCCTTTAACAACAGCATTTACGGCATGACCGGCGGTCAGTATTCCCCGCTGACCCCGGTGGGGAGCCGCGCCACCACCGCGCCCTATCTCACGATGGAACCGACCTTCGATCTTCTTGAGTTAGCCCGCGCCGCCGGAGCCACCTTTACCGCTCGGGCGACGACGTATCACGCGCCCCTTTTGGAGAAGGTCATTGAACAGGGGATTCGGCACAAGGGATTCAGCGTCATTGAGGCCGTGGCTGCCTGCCCGACGAACTTCGGCCGCCAGAACAAGATCGGCGCTCCGGCGGCCATGATGGAATGGCAGAAGGAACACGGCGTCATGAAAGCGGCTTGGGAGAAACTCTCTCCCGAGGAGAGGCAGGAAAAATTCCCCATCGGCGTTCTTTCCGAGCGAAACGATGTGAAGGAATACACCGCTGCTTATGAGGAAATCCTGCAGCGGGCGAAGGGCGGTGCCGCGGGATGAAAGAGACCTTTCGCTTTTCCGGTACCGGCGGGCAGGGGCTCATCACCGCCGGGATCATCTTGGCGGAGGCGGCGCTCTTAGACGGCAAGATGGCCATTCAGTCTCAATCCTATGGCCCCGAGGCGCGGGGCGGCGCGTCTAAAGCCGAGGTCATCCTCTCCGATGCGCCCATCCATTTCAGCCGGGTTACGCGGCCCCAGACCCTCTTGGTCATGAGTCAGGAGGCGGCAGATAAATTCGCTTACGACGCCGCGCCCGACAGCCTCGTCATCACCGACAGTCTCTTCGTCGACCGCGTGGAAGACCGTGGCGCCCGCCGCGTCGATCTCCCCATCACCCACACCGCCGTTGAAGCTTGTGGCAAGCCCCTCTTCGCCAATATCGTCGCCTTGGGCGTCGTGGCCGGGTTCACCCATTGCGTCACCGCTGCCTCCCTGGAGCGGGCCGTCTTAGACCGCGTTCCTAAAGGCACGGAAGAAGCCAACAAAAAAGCCCTCCAAGCTGGCTACAAGTTAGCTCGAGGGGTGTAAGAAAGGGAGGCTGCTGCCAAGAATTTTTTGGCAGCAGCCTCCCTTTCGTTGTTAGGGAATGGAGTCATTTCAGAACCATGCGGATCGGTGGCAAGGAGAATGCTTTTTTGACCGTTCATTCGTGCAAATAAATCTTGATGTCCAATTTCAGCCAGTTCCCCTGCCACTCCTTGGCGTCGATCTTTCCAAAGAGCAGTTTGCCGGCGTCCATCAGGCGCGAGAAAATGATGTTGTCTTTTTTCGGGACGTATCCGAGTTTCACGCCGTCGCTGTTTTTGATGACGATGGCTCTTTTGTCGTAGGTATTTTCCGGTTCGCGAAAGAAGGCCAGTTTGTCCCCAATGGAAAGATGAGGGGCCAGTTCGTCGATGCCTTCAATGTAGTTCGTTCCCGCCACATAAGTGGCAAAAAGGAAAATGTCCTTCTCAAAGGGCATCGGCAGGGAGATGTCGCCGCCTTTGCCATGCAGGAGATGAACGAGATTCGTGTCTTTCGGTGTTATTAACTCTTTCATAGGGCTTCATCCCACCATTTCGGCAATTTTTTCTTGGTAATGTTTGGCCATATCTTGGTATTGGCCGATGATAGAGGTCAATTCCTGTTTCTTTTTTTCCACTTGCTGTGGGTCGGAAAGAAATTTTTTCATGGTATAGGGAAATTTCGATTTTATAGCGGCGATGTCCTCGTGGATGGCGGTCAGCATGTTTTTTAGCCGTTCCTTCTCGCGGTACAGTGCCGCCGCAGCATTTTCCCGATTGTCTGGCAGGGGCGTTTCCTCGCTCATGGCGCGAATGAGCCGGAGCGTGTTCAAATCCCCGTCTTGGTAGGCTTGGACAGCGTTTTGAAAAAGCTGTTTTTGGGCATCGGTCAAATCCGGGTGCAGATCGGGGTGAAGGGCCTTTACGATGGCGCGGTAAAGTTTCTTGCACTCTGCCGTTTCCTCGTCTGTCAGGAATGGGCTGTGGCTGCGCTCTATCGCCTGATTCATCTTTTCCATCTGATCGTTGAGTTTCCGCTGATATTCATCGAACTCCGCATCCAGCGCGTGTTCGATTTGGGACAGAATGATCTTTTCCTGCCGATTGCGCTTGGCCTGTATCATCTCGATTTTTCGCTTCAGCCGGAGCGTCAGGCACTGCGCTTCATAGGCTTTGTATTCCAAAGCGCCCACCGCCAGCATGTAGGCCGTTTCCAGATTGCGGCACTCCACGAACCGCAGTTGATCCCGTTCCAGCACCAGCAGGGAAATTTCCGTGCGGAGCTTCTCGACACCGCGCTTGAGGGCTTCATATTCAGGGAGTAAAATGACGTTGCTCCCAAGGCGGCGTGTATTTTCATCCGGTGCAGCCATGCGGTTCGTCTTCTTTCAATAGACCGTTGTTTTTCATAAAGTTGATGAAGCCTTGTATAATTTTTGCATTGCGCTGTACGATATCGGATTCGGTAAAGTCAGAAATCGCCGCTACCATATCGCGTAATTCTTGTATTTTTGTGCCTTCTTTCTTCTGGTTGCGTTTATTTTCAAACCCTGTATAGTATTTGATTTTATCGACAAATTTGTAATCTGAAGCACGTATATTTATGCGCTTTTCCAATAGCGATTTATTGCCAAGGCTTTCGAGATTGCGGGTATTTGACAGCGTTCGCTCATTTTCCTGCCGATTGCGTGAAAAAATGTGTTCGATTTCCAAGACACTTTCCAAGGATAATAGGACTTGTCCCGGATGTTGAAACGCCCACCAAGTCAACATGGATTTTGTGATGCCGCGATTATTATTGAATACAAAATTGTTGAAAGAATTTTGTACTTGTTGTGCGTCAAAGAGAAATTTTGCAAAATAGACAGGCCGTCCGTTCACGAGATTGATCATTTCAGCGAAAAGAGGCGTCCTGAGCGCATTGACACCGGGATTGATCACTGCATACGCCCAAATGAACGCGATGGTCTTATTCAGAAACACGAAGAACTTCTCATCATCCAATGTGCCGTCTTTCTCTCTGTTGGCCATGTAATACACAGAAACGAAATACGTCCACATTCCATTGGGGGCATAATTCAGAACGAAAAGGCGGCGAAGAATACGGTCTGAAAATCTTTCGATGCTCTGGTTTTCGACATCGCGCCAAAAATTAGCAAGATCTATTAAGTTGGTAAAGGTATCATCTGTTTTCAGCAGAGCATAGTCATTACGTTCATAAAATTTTCGCAATGCTTCTGTAGTCGATGATGTAATACCTTGTCGGGCCCTTTCATAGTACATATAGCGTGTGAAGATTTCGTCCATTGGTGTGCCGGATTGTGGATGGAAAATGGAATCGCAAAGCGCCTCTAAGTCTTTCCATTTCATGATAAAGCTATCCTTTTCACCGTGACTGCTATAATATTTGTAGAACTGGGCTTTGAAAATATCCGAGTCTGACAGCGGCTTTCCGCGATCATTGAGCGTAGAAAAAATACGTAGCGCTGTATCCTGGGACTCGGCTTCTATGGGTAGGAGAATACAATTATTCATGATGCGTAGCGGAAACAGGGAAAACCAATCTGGGTATTGGTCAAGAAAATTCACGATTTTTTCTTGGAAAAAGCGATAATTGATAGCATAGTTGCTTTGGCTGTTATTCAAAGCAACACCAGTCTTGAGAATATTGAGAAATTCTCCTTTCTCCTTTTCCGTAGAAACTTCTGAATTTATTTTCAAAACAGTTTTGTCGGAGTCGCCATATTCATCTGTTTTCCAGATACACTGTTCAATGAATTTACTTGTCTTGAGGGCCTTGTCATTTTTCATGCTGCCATATTTTGCATAAAACGCACGGAGCAGTAACATAAGCGTCGTTAGTCGCTGCTGGCCATCAATGATTTCCATTTTTCCGTCATGTTTGAACATAACGATAGGGCCAAGGAAGTATTCTTCGTTTTCACTGTCGAAGCTGTCACAATTATTCTCGGGAAATGCAAAGAGAAATAAATCGTCCCACAGCGTCTGGCATTCTTTTTCTCCCCATGCGTATGGTCTTTGGTAATCTGGGATGAGGAAATCTGTCTTTTTGTCGCTGAAAAGTGCCCGGATAGTTTGTTGGTCAATGTTTAATTTTGACATATGTTTGCCTTCTGCCCACACCTGTTGATTTGTTAAAAGTACGTAGAAGTTGTTATTGGGTTAATACTACAGGCTGAGCATCTGGTTATTTCCCCCTTTTCGTGCATTTTATATAATTCGTAGCTAGGAAAACGGGGCGGCTCCAGGAAGGTCAATCCTACGTTCGTGGAGACGCCCCTGTCTATCAGTTGCTGGAGGGAATAATCGTGGAGAGCCAGGAGCCGAAGGCGTTGGGGTTGCGGGTTTGGATGAGGATGCGCCCGGGGCCTTTGAAGCGGCAGACGACGCCCTCTCCGGATTTCAGGCTGGACACCCAGCCGCTGGAGCTTTTCTGCACGTCGTAGTCCATGTTGTCCTGCCAAGCGACGAGGTGGCCGTTGTCGATGACGATCTCTTCGCCGGAGGCGAGGTCAATGGGGTGCATGGCCCCGTAGCTGGCGATGAAGAGGGGGCCGCGCCCGTGGGCGTGGAGCAGGAAGAACCCGGCGCCGGAGAAGAGCCCTTTAGCGAAATTTTGGGTTTTGGTATCGAGCTCCACGGAGGGGGCGGCGGCCAGGAAGCCGCCCTTTTGGATGATGAAGCCGTGGCTGCCGTCAAGGTCAATGCTTTCGACGGCCCCCGGCATGGGATGGCCCAAGAGAACTTCGCCGTCGCCCCGGGCGGCGGTGAGGTACTGGAAGAAGAAGCTCTCGCTGGTGACGAGGCTGCGGACGAGGCCGCCTAAGAAGCTGCCTTCCCGCTTTCCTTCAATATCGACGGTAGGAGACATGGCGATCATGGCGTCGGATTCGGCTTTGATCTGCTCCCCTCGGGACAGACGGCAGCGGATGATGGGAAACGCGTCGCGGTAAAGAATTTCATACTGCATGGACAAAACTCCTTTCAAGGTGGAGAAAGATGGGCGGCATCGTAGGGCCGCGGTTATCAAAAAATGCCTGGCGGCATTTTGCAGATGAAGGGGCATTTCCTTCGTGGGCAGCGGGGATACCGGGGAATAAACAGTGGATAAGAATAGTGCTGCCACCGTGTTCCCAGCGGGGAGCATTTAATCGTCCGATGTTTCACGTGGAACAAATTCTCCTCGTTGATAAGCAGCGAGGAGAAGCTGGAGATCGGCCAGTTCTTCTCGGAGCACCATCCCTTCGTCGGTGTCCCCCACGGTGGAGCGGAAGGATTGGAGTTCCAATGTTTCGGAGACGGATTCGATGTCCCGGTTTTCCCGGAGCGCCGTGCGCACGTCGGCGATTTCCTGATGTGCTAATAGTCTGAGGCCGCGGGAATTGGAGATGAGGGTGAACCCCGAGAGCCCGGTTTTTTTGTGGTAAGCGTGGCAGAAGCCGCCATCGATGACGATGACTTTTCCCCCCGCCTTGACGGGGTTTTCGCCTTTTTTCACCGGGACGTGGCCGTTGATGATGTGGCCGGTTTCCGGGTCGAGGTCAAATTCTTCTAAGATGCGGGCGCCGACGGTGGGATCATTAATATATTGGAAATAAGGATCATCCGGTTCTTCCCAGGTGCTTTCATCGTCGATGAACATGCGCTCGAAGGTCTTAAATTCCCGCCCGGAAAAGGGGGAGAGGCGTCCGCACCAGAAGTACCACATGGCGTCTAAATCTTCGGCGCGGTGCTCGTGATAGGCGCGGCGGGCGATTTCTTCCGCCCGGTCGAAGGCGGCGCGTCCCGCTGCATACTCGCCCCCTAAGGGAATGGGGGCGAAGCTGCCGTCTTTTGTCATGGGGAGACAGGCGTGAAAGAGGAGGTTGTTGTTGCAGCAGGTGTAAACGCTTCCTTGGCGATAGAGAAAGTCGATGTGGCGGCGCAGGGGTTCGCTCTCTAAAAAGGAGGTTCGAAGATCCGCTAAGATAGCGTCTTCGTCGTCGGAGAGGGCGTAGGGGTCGGCGGGATCGATGGTGGGAAAATGGGTTTGATTGAGGGGATACGTTTTCCCTGCAATCGCGATGGTGGCGTTTTCGTAGTCAATGCGCCCCAAGAGGGCCCGCTCTCCCATGTCAAATTCCGGGCGCCGCCGGATGATCTGACCTTCTGCCTTAAACATAAGGATGGAAATAAAGCGTTCCGCGGCCTTCACCGGATCTTCCGTCGGGTATTGATGAGCGGCGAAGAGGGTCAGGGGACGCAGGCTGATGCCGTAGCCCTTTTCCAAGACGTCGGTGTTATGATAGCGCAGGCTGTTGCGGACGACGTTGGCGATGCAGGCGTCGCTGCCGCAGGCGGCCCCCATCCAGAGAATGTCATGATTGCCCCATTGGATGTCGAGGTGGGGATGGTGGAGGATTTTGTCTAAGATAGCGTCGGGGCGCGGCCCGCGGTCGAAAAAGTCGCCGACGATGTGCAGCCGTTCTACGGCCATTCGCTTGATCAGGACGGTGAAAGCGGTGATGAAGTCGGCGGCGCTGCCGGTGTCGATGATGGTATCCAAGAGGCGGCGGTGGTAGTCGCTTTGCGCCGTGTCGGCTTCGGGCCGGGTAGCCATCAATTCTAAGATGAGACCGGTAAAGCGGGGCGGAATGAAGGCGCCACCTTTTCCCGAGGGAATTTACAGGCCATGAGCCGGGCGAGGTCAAGGAGACGGGACAGGTTTTGGCGGTACCATTCCCCGTCCGCTTGCCGGTTCGCCGCCTGTTGCGCGATCTTTTCCCGGGGGTAGTAGATGAGAGTGCAAAATTCGGCTTTTTCCTCTTCCGTCAGACAGGCGGCGAAGGTGTAGTCCACTTTCTCCCGGATGACGCCGGAGCAGTTGTTCAGGATGTGAAAGAAGGTTTCGTATTCCCCGTGCAGGTCGCTCATGAAATGCTCCACACCTTTGGGGAGGACGAGGCGGCTTTCTAACTGAATGATTCGGGTGCGGACAGCCGCCGGGGAGGGATATTTTTGCGATAGCAGGGTTAAATAACGCCGGGCGAGGCCGCCGCTCGTCTTTGCTTCTAACATACTGACGCCTCCTGTACTGGGCATTGGGGCTATGGGGCCGCGCTATGTTGCGGCCGAGCTGTTTGCCTTCGGCAGTCAGCCGTGGGGCGGCGCTTTTGACCGCGCGGGGAAGAAGGATTTTGACGGATTTAGTCTATCATAGCGATGGGGAAAAGGCAACGTGTTGGCTGCCGGAGCAGCGGGACTTTTAGGCAGGAAAAAGGCGGAACCGTGTCGAAAAGGCAAAAAGATATAGCAAAAATTGCGGCAGAGAGATAGGGGAAGCCGGCGGATTTCTGCCGTTGGGAACATTTCGCGAGCGAGGCGTTTTGATGTGAAGATTACGATTTTACAGATGCCGGTGGTCATCGGCGGCCGGGAGGAAAATTTGGCGTCCCTGCGGCGGATGATGGGGCAGGCGGCGGCAGAAAAGCCGGATGTGGTTCTCCTGCCGGAGCTTTGGGACATCGGCTTTTTCCCCCGGCCGATGGAGCAATATGGGGATCCTGAGGGACAGACAGCGCAGGAGGCTTTGAGCGCTCTGGCAGCGGCCTACGGGGTGAACATCGTCGGCGGCTCGGTGGCGGCGGCGGGGACGGAGGGTGTGGCGAACCGCTGCTTCGTCTACGACCGAGAGGGCCATCTCACAGCGGCCTACGATAAGATCCATCTCTTTTCGGCGGGGGGCGAGGGGCAGGTGTTTGCCCCGGGAGAGCAGGTGACGATATTTACGCTGGACGGGGTGCGGTGCGCCGTGATCATCTGCTACGATCTGCGTTTTCCCGAATTGGTGCGGCGTCTGGCCCGGGAAGATATCAGCGTCCTCTTTCTTCCGGCGCAGTGGCCGACGGTGCGGGAAATGCACTGGCGCGTCCTGACCCAAGCCCGGGCCATCGAGAATCAGATTTTTTTGGCGGCGGCCAACGGCAGCGGGGCTTTTGCCAATGGCTTGCCTCTGGCGGGGCGGTCGGTCATCCTCGATCCGTGGGGCGAGCGATTGGCGGAGGCGGCGGACGGGGAGACCATTTTGACGGCGGACTGCGATCTGACGGTGCGGGAAAAGATTCGCCGGGAGATCAATGTTTTCGCTGATCGGCGGCCGGATCTCTATGGCTGAGGATGAGCTTCTGTCCCTTTCCGCCTGTCGGCTCTGTCCTCGGGACTGCGGCGCAGACCGCTTGGCGGGGGAGCGTGGCTACTGTGGCGCGGGGGCGGAGGCTGAGGTGGCACTGGCACAGATCCACCCTTGGGAGGAGCCGTGCCTGACGGGGGCAAAGGGCGCGGGAACGGTGTTCTTTTCCCATTGCAGCCTGCGCTGTGCATTTTGCCAAAATTCCGTAATCAGTAGCGAGGGCCGCGACGTCGCGGTGAGCGAGGCGCGGCTGGCGGATATTTTTTTGGAGCAGCAGGCGCGCGGGGCGGCGACGCTGGACTTGGTGACGCCTACCCATTACGCGCCGCAGATATTGGCGGCCTTGCGGGACGCCCGGGAGCGGGGGCTTCGCCTGCCGGTGGTTTGGAACAGCAGCGGCTACGAGAAGGCGGCTTTGGTGGAGCGGCTGGCCGATGCGGTGGACGTCTTTCTGCCTGACTTGAAATATCTATCGGAGGAATCCGCGATCCGCTACGCCGGCGCCCCCGGGTACTTTCACTGGGCGCAAGAGGCCATCCGGGCGATGGTGCGGGCGAAGGGAGTGCCGGTGACAGCGGAGAGCGGTGTCCTTCGCTCGGGGGTGTTGGTGCGCCATTTGGTGCTGCCGGGGCGGCGTCATGAGAGTATGGCGATCCTCGATTGGCTGTGGGAGGAATTTGGCGATGATGTACTGCTGTCGCTCATGAATCAGTACACGCCTCTTTATCGAGCGGCGGCGTTCCCGGAAATCAACCGCCCTCTCACCACCTTTGAATACCAGTCCGTGGTGGAACACGCTCTCCGCTTAGGGATCACCCGCTGCTATGTGCAGGAGGGCAAGACCGCTTCGGAAAAATTCGTCCCGGTTTTCGACGGCCGTGGGGTGTTGCAGGAGGCAGAAACAAATAGGAAGCGCCTGCGCCGCTCCAGCGATCGGTTAGAGGCCGGGCAGGGGACGATACACGAGGTTTCCCCCGCGCCTTGTCAAAGCGGGAACGATACACTACAATAACAATATATGAACGTAAAAGGTGGAATGAGCCTTGAGCAATTTGGAAGTGGGCATCGTGGGGCTGCCCAATGTGGGAAAGAGTACGTTGTTTAACGCTATCACCCGGGCGGGGGCCCAGGCGGAGAATTATCCTTTTTGCACCATCGAGCCGAACGTGGGGGTGGTGGACGTGCCGGACGCGCGTCTCGCCGTGCTCCATGAGATGTATCAGTCGAAGAAGACCACTCCGGCGGCGGTGCGCTTTGTAGACATCGCGGGCCTCGTGAAGGGGGCGTCGAAGGGCGAGGGGCTGGGGAATAAATTCTTGGAGCATATCCGGCAGGTGGACGCCATCGCCCATGTGGTGCGCTGCTTTGAGGACGCGGACATCACTCATGTGGAGGGGGCGGTGGATCCCATTCGGGACATCGGGATCATTACCACGGAGCTGTGTCTCGCCGATTTGGAAACGGTGGAAAAGCGTCGGGAGAAGCTCCTGCGCGCCATGAAGAGCGGCAGCAAGGAAGCGAAGGCGGAGGCGTCGCTATTGGAGCGCGTCGCTTCGTCGCTGTCCGAAGGGCGTCCGGCGCGGCAGCTTGATTTCTCCGAGGAGGAAGCGGCGCTGCTTCGGGAGCTGACGCTGCTCACCATGAAGCCGACGCTCTATGTGGCCAATGTGGCGGAGGATGAGGCGGCGACGGCGGAGAAGGAGAATCCGTTTGTACAGCGGGTCAAGGAATACGCGGCCGCGGAGGGAGCGGAAGTGGTGGCGATTTCGGCCAAGGTAGAGGCCGAGATCGCCGAGCTCAGCGGCGAAGAGGCGAAGGAATTCCTCGCGGCCATCGGCCTTGCGGAGTCGGGGCTGGATCGCCTCATAAAAAAAGCCTTTTCTCTCTTAAACCTCATGACTTTTCTCACGGCGGGGCCGGATGAGTGCCGGGCTTGGACCATCACCCGGGGGACGACGGCGCCGAAAGCCGCGGGAAAGATTCATTCGGACATCGAGCGGGGCTTCATCCGAGCGGAGATCGTGACCTACGATGATTTGGTGGCGGCGGGCAGCACGGCGGCGGCCCGGGAGAAAGGGAAAGTGCACCTCGAAGGCAAGGAGTACGTCATGCAGGACGGGGACGTGACCTATTTCCGTTTCAACGTGTAAGGGCACAATAGAGAAGCTTGCTCGAAGGAACCGGCGATTTTGAGGTGCGGCCTCTTTGGGGTTTATCTTTGGGATCGTTGGACAGCAGGACGGGCAGAGATGGCCGAGGCCGATTTTGCGAAGGAACGCGCGGCAGAAAACGGACGCAACCGGACAAAATAAGATGCGAGGAGCCATCGACCGACGCTGGGCGTCGGGGCGCGTGGCTCTTTTCCAATGGTGAGGCAACGGGGCCGCGGCGGGACGGGGAAAAATGAGCGGCGTACGTTGTAAAGAACGAGGGCCTGATGCTGCGGGGACAATGGGTTGGCCGCGGCATGGCCTTGGGTGTATGGAACAAAAAAGGGGGCGGCAGCCTTGCTGAAAAATATCGACATTCGTTCTCTGGCCGGAGAGCGGGCCTATGAGAAGGGCTGCCGCTATTATGAGCAGGGGGCGGTGGGCCGAGTCACGGAGGAACCCCGGGGAAAAACTGCGGTGTATGGGGCGCAGGTTTCGGGCTCCGCCGTTTACGAGGTTACGGCGGAAGTGGGCACCGATGACCGGGTATGGGAATATACCTGTACCTGCCCCGCTTCTCAAGTGTATCGGAACGCCTGCAAGCATGTCGCGGCGCTTTTGAAAGCGGTGCAGGCACTCCAGCAAAAGCGTCTGCGGCAGACGGAGCGAAAGACGGGTAAGACAGCGGCGGGGACGCGGTTTTTAGAGTTGTTCGCTGCAGAAAAAGCGGCGCTCCGGGAGGAAGAGCCTCCGATTCGCCTGCTTCCTACCTTGGGGATGGGAACGATCTACGGACGCCTGCGCGCTTGGCTGGAATTTCGCATCGGGCGGGAACGCCTCTACGTCGTGCAGAATATTTCGGAAATGATGGCGAGCCTCGATAACGGACGAGAAGTTCACTTCGGCAAGCAATTTACGCTGACGCGCGAAGCGCTGCATTTTGCACCGGGGTTTTCGGAAAAGCTGTGGGCGCTCTTAAAAACGGCGTGGCAGGATGAGCAGAGTCTTTTGTACTGGGATGTAAGCAATGCCGGGCGGTGCTTTTCCAAAAAACAGTTTTATCTCACCCCGTCGCGCCTGGACGCGTTCCTCACTCTCATGGAGGGCGAGGTTTTTCCTCTGGCATGGGAAGAAGAAACGCGGGAAGTGTGCGTGGAAGAGGGCCTGCCGCCCCTCCGCCTGCGATTGGAAGACGCGGGTGAGGGGGGGACGGTGACATTGACGGAAGGAGCGCCGCTGCTGCTGCTTGATCCCGCGGGGCGTTTGGCGCTCCTTGACTCCGTCATCTACCGGGTGCCGCCGGAAAAAGCCGATAATTTGGCGCGGCTGGCCGAGGGCTTTGACGGAGCCGATGCCTTGACGTTGGGGAAGAATCAGGTGGAAGCGTTCTTTTCGTCGGTGCTGCCCGTGGTGAAAAACGTGGCCGAAGTGGAGATCGCCCCTTCGTTCTCGGCACGCTATGAGGCGCTGCCTCTGGCGGCAGAGATTTATCTCGATTACTACCGGGAAGGGATTGAGGCGCGGCTGCTTTTTCGTTATGGCGCGGCGCAGTATGATCCGCTCCGGGAAATGCCGCCCGGGGAACATAATGGGAAAAAGCTTTTGCGCGATACGGCGGCGGAAGAGCGGGTCAAGGGAATCTTTTTCGCTTACGGGTTTGCCGTGGAGGATGGCCGTTTGGTGCAGCCGGAAGAAGAGGCGAGCTACGATTTCCTAGCGGAGGGGTTGCCGGCCTTGAGCGAGAGGGCAACGGTTTTTTACGCTGAGATCTTTCACCGCCGTCCGGTGCGGAACATGCCGCCGGTAAAAGTGGGCGTCAGCGTCAGCCCCGATGCTCTCTTGGAAGTGCGTTTTTCGGCGGAAGGGATGGATTTCGCGGAGGTGGCTGCCGTTCTCAATTCTTATCGGTTGAAGCGGCGCTATCACCGCCTGAAAGACGGCAGCTTTGTGACGCTGGGGGAGCAGCAGCTGGACCTGCTGGCGGAGCTCATGGACTCGGCTGCTTTGGAAAGATGCGGGGATAAGGCGGTGGCGCCCCTTTCCACGGCCCTTTATTTAGACGCGGCGGCCCGGGAAGAACCCAATCTGCACTTAGAGCGCAGCGAGGCGTTTTCGCGGCTGGTGACGGCGATCACCCGGCCAAAACAAGACGCCTGGCCTGTGCCTGAGACGATGACCGGCGTCCTGCGGGACTATCAGGCACAGGGGTTCAACTGGCTTATGGCGCTTTCCGAGTATCATTTGGGAGGGATATTGGCTGACGATATGGGGCTGGGAAAGACCATTGAGGTTATTGCTTTCCTGCTGGCCAAGCGAGCCGAGGGAGCGCGCCCTACGCTGGTGGTGACGCCCACCTCTCTCATGTATAATTGGATCGAGGAGATCGCCCGGTTTGCGCCGGAACTTCGGGCTTCAGCCATCGCCGGAACGAAGGCCGAGCGGCGGGAAAAGCTTGCGGCGGCGGATGATTCGGATGTGGTGGTGACCACGTATCATCTCTTAAAGCGGGACATTGCCGACTATGGGACAAAAACCTTCCGCTACGTCTTTTTGGACGAGGCCCAGCACATCAAAAATCCCGCCACCCAAAACGCCAAAGCGGTGAAGCGCCTCAAGACGGGCGGGTATTTTGCCCTCACCGGTACGCCCATCGAAAATACCCTGACGGAGCTTTGGTCCATCTTTGATTTCCTCATGCCGGGGTATCTGCTCTCTTACCCACAGTTCCGCGCCCGCTACGAGATTCCCATCGTGCGGGACGAAAACCGGCGCGCGGCGGCTGAATTGCGCCGTCACATCGCTCCTTTTATCCTGCGGCGGCTGAAAAAGGATGTGCTGACAGAGCTGCCCGATAAGGTGGAGAGCAAGCTGGTGACTGAGATGACGCCAAAGCAGGAGAAGCTGTATAAGGCATGGTTCCTGCGCAGTCAGAAGGAATTTGCCGCCATCCTGGCGGAACACGGGGTGGATACCGGACGAATCAAAATTTTAGCTATCCTGACGCGCCTGCGGCAGATCGCTTGCGATCCGGCCCTCTTTTTGGAAGGATATGACGGCGGCTCGGGAAAACTTGATCTCCTTCTGGATCTGGTGGAAGAAGCCGCCGCGTCGGGGCACCGGCTTCTCATCTTTTCGCAGTTCACCGCCATGCTGCGCCGCATTGCCGCCCGCCTGGATGAGAAATATCTCTCCTATTCCTATCTCGACGGGCAGACACCGGCCGAGGAACGGCTTCACCTCGTCAACGCCTTCAACGCCGGGGATACGCCCGCTTTTTTGATTTCTCTGAAAGCCGGGGGAACGGGACTCAATCTTACCGGCGCGGACATGGTGGTTCACTACGATCCTTGGTGGAATCCCGCTGTGGAGGAGCAGGCCACCGACCGGGCATACCGTATCGGGCAGGAAAACAAGGTGCAGGTGCTGAAGCTCATCGCCAAAGATACCATTGAGGAAAAAATCTTTGCTTTGCAGGAGCGGAAAAAAGCCCTCATCGACCAGATGATCCGGCCGGGGGAGAATTTTTTGACAAAACTTAGCGAAGAAGAGCTGAAAAGTCTCTTTCGCTGAGGGGCGATTTTCCGCTTGTCAAGTCTTGTATCAGGCCGTTCTTTATGATATTATATCGTCTAAAGAAGGGATCGTCTGGGGTGTGCGTGGACGAATATACATGTCTAACCGACTCTTTTACCTTTGGGAATCTGATTTTGCCGTCGGCTGACGGGGTCGCTTCGGGCGAATGTCAAAGGGCGGGCTTAGGATACCCACCTGCACATGCAGGTTTAGGCAGTTGTTGTCAACGGCACTTTGGACTCCGTCTTTGAAGAGGACTTGCTGCGTGCGGCAGGTCCTCTTCGTTTGTTCGCGATGTTTTTTAGCCAGGGGTCATTGCAAAGGTCACTTTTCCGGAGAGTTCCTGCCCTCTCCGTTTTTTTTGAGGAGCGGGGCCCGGGTGAGGACGTTTTCTCCGTAGCGTTGGCGAAGGGTATCGATGGCGGTATAAAGGCGTTCTTTTTTCTGACTGTCGTCGAAGAGGGACAGTTCCCCTGCTTCGTCAAAGCCGCTGCCGCTGATGCCTAAAAGGCGAATGCCGCCCGGCGGGCGCTTCATGGCGTCAAAAAGGGCGCAGGCGGCTTCGTAAAGATCTTCGTCATAGCAGAGGGGAACGTCGAAGGTGCGCTGTCGGGTAAAGGTGGAGAAGTCGCCGAGGCGCAGCTTGAGCTGAACGGTGTGGGCCCGCTGTCCCGCCCGCCGCAGCCGCCAGCCTACTTCACCCGCTAACTTTAAGAGGGCTTTCTTCGCCTCCTGGGGAGAACGAAGATCTTTCGGAAACGTGATCTCCCGGCCAATGGACTGCACTTTGCGCACCGGTTCCACCAGGCGGTCGTCGCGGCCATTCGCCAGATCGTGGAGATGGCGGGCCAGCCGTTCGCCGACTTCTCGGGTCAGTTTTTTGAGATCGGCGCGGGCGATCTCGCCGATGGTGCGATAGCCGAAGACGGCCAAGCGCCCGTTCGTCTTTTCTCCTACCCCCCAGATCCGCTTGGCGGGGAGAGGCCAGACGAGGCGGGGGATATCTTCCTTTCGGATGATGGTGAGCCCGTCGGGCTTTTCTAAATCCGAGGCCAACTTGGCAAGAAATTTGTTCGGCGCGATGCCCACCGAGGCGATGAGGCCCGTTTCTCCTCGGATGGCGTCCTTAAGGGCCTGGCCGTAGGAACGGAGTCCGTTTGGCATGAGCCCTTCCATGCCCGTGAGATCAAGAAATCCCTCGTCGATGGAGAGCGGCTCAATGAGGGGGGAAAAGCGGGATAAGATTTGGAAAATCTCTTTCGACACCGCGCGATAGCGGGGAAAATCGCCGGGGAGGAAGATCGCGTCGGGACAGCGCCGCCGGGCCTCCGCCATGGGCATGGCGGAGTGAACGCTAAAGGCCCGCGCTTCATAAGAGGCGGTGGATACCACCCCCCGCGGCCCCATCCCGCCGACGATGAGGGGGCGCCCCCGGTACGCTTCGTGATCGCGCTGCTCCACGGCAGCGAAAAAAGCGTCCATGTCGATATGCAGGATCCAACGGGCACATGTATTTTCGGCCATCACACGTCAATCCTTTCTGCCGCATAAAGCAAAATAAGACGAGTCCTATACATTGGGATGGAGAGGCTATATCTTGTGGAACGTGCCGTGCGCTTATGACACAACTCATGCCGGAGGCATATAGGGGGATTGAACTCATGCTTGACTACAAAAATGGCAAAGTGATCACTTGGGGAGAATTGACGCCCGAATGGTGGATATAGATGACGGTTCATCATAGTTGCACTTCGCTGCTCCACAGCCGCTTTTGCCGCTGCCGTTTCCAACGCACATTACTTGGATGAGGGCCATGGTTTTCAGGTAGGGGTTCTCTAAATCATCGCTGTTCGTGAACTTCTTTACTTTTAGGACGAAGGCGGATTGTGTTTGCGGCGCTGCGCCGCTATGGATTGAGCGTTATGGAGGCAGTGGTCGAAATACTGGGCTAAGCCCTTTTCCATGGCGGCGGGATCTTTTTCGTTGGATGAGGGTCCCGGATTGTCGGACAGGGTGGCGGCCCAATCGTGCCGGCCTTTCAGTGTGAAGGATAGGACAAAAATTGCTTGGGTCAGATCTTCTTCTCCGGAGGGCAGATAGTAGAAGGTAATTTTTCGGCCGTACAGCGTGGATAACAGCGTGCCGTCTTCTTTCGGCCGATACATGTTGTAGAGACCTTTGCAGACTGCCACTACATCCGTGCCTTTGGCGTCGTCACTGACGAAAATAAAATCCCCTTCGTCGAAGAGCGAGAATTCCCTATCGCCCTGTCGGCGCTTGACTTTTGATTGAATCAGCGCCGCCGCCTCTTTGGTGGTGGCGCAGCGAAAGCCGTATTTCGCCGCCATGGTACGGATGCTGGGATTCAGGTGCCCGGCGTATCCTTCAGCATAGGCGAAATACGCGTTCGTATCCCGCTGGGCACAGGGAAGCGGGAGCGTGGGACGGCGGATGACGGCTTTACAGGCAAAGGTGAAATCGTTCGCTTCGTCGTGGAATACATAGATGTTTCGTTGGAAAGGTTTGTCCTTTTCGCGTTCTGTCGATTGCAGAATAAGATGGGGCTGGCAGACGGCGAACTCTGACGCCACCATGTCAATCACATCGTCCGGCGTATACGGGTCGCTGTTTTCTGCGGCCAGCAGGAACGAGCACCCGGAGAGAAGGGAGGCGCACGCTATTGCGATCGCCGTGAGGATTCCTTTCATCTTCAGGCACGTCGTTTTATTCTGGGGCTCAGTCATCGAAATTTCCTTTCGTATCGGCAGTTCCATAGGGCTGCCGTTTTTTCGTGTCTTTTATGCACTGCGGCCGGTGGCTCCAGCAAAGGAGTTTTTCGTGTGATTACCCGCAATGTATCATATCTTCGGCTTTTGTGCAATCGTGGGAACAGCAAAAAGGGCCGTCATTTTTGACGGCCCTGCAGTCTCTCTGGAGCGGGCAATGGGAATCGAACCCACCTCCCGAGCTTGGGAAGCTCGTATTCTACCAATGAACTATGCCCGCGTCGTCCGATGTGCCGACATCGTGCCGGTATATTCGCGACTATGCCGTTTATCTTATCATTTCTGTGGAGGATTGGCAAGTTTTTCTTTTCCGGGGGCTTACCGGCTCAGTGAAACCGAGCCCAGCCTTTCTTGACCGGCGGGGGCGAAGTGGGGGAGCCGGCATCCGGGGCAGAAGCTTCTTTTTTCATCTGTTCCCGGTAATTTCCTAACAGACTGTCGGTCAGCGTGGGATTTTCCGGGGCGGCAGACTGCCCGGCGGCAGGCGTGTCGGTTTGGGCGGTGGGGGCGCTTACTCCGGACGTGGTGGCACTGCTGGCGGCGGCTGCGGCCGGGGGCGGATCGGAGGAACCAACCGGGGCCGTGAACGTGTTGGGACGGCTGCTGATCGGGCTTTCGATGCCGCTGTTTTTGGCTGGGGGAGTGGTCGCGGCGAAGGCTGGAGGACTCGTAGCGATGGGAACGATCTTGATGTCTAAGGCGTCGCCGTTTTTGATGGGATCGGTGAACTGCGCCGGCTGCCCGTTGACTAAGATGTCCACGGTGACGCGGCTGGTGGCCGGGGGCGGCACGAAGCCGACAGAGGCCAGAGCGGTGGAAACAAGGGTGGCCCGCGCTTCGGAACGGGTGTATTTGACGCGGCTGCCCTCGGCGATGATGGTGTTGACGGTGGCCGGCCGGTCGTTGACTTCAAGGCTGACGACAGCGGAAGGGATCTTGGTTTCTGCGCCGTTGTAAAGGATGGTCAGGTGGGCGCTTAAGTCGTCAATGTTTAAAATGTCGCCTAATTTAGGTTCGTTATCCAAGCGATACTCGATGCGGTCGCCGTCCTGCACGGTTTGGGATAGAGTGCCGGGCTGATCGTTGACGAGGATGACGGGCTTTGCCGTGTATTGGGAGCGAGTGCCGTTGAGGGTGAAGGAGATCCGCCGTCCTGTGGGGGAAAAGCCCGAGGCGGCGATGGCTTCCCCTACTGTCCGGGTGGTTTTCGTTGTGATGACATCGCCGTCTTTTAAGGGGGCGTCCGGCCGAGCAGGCTGGTTATTGATGAGAAATTCCGGGGCCAGATGTTTCTGCTCGCCGTTGACGGAGAGGGTGTAGTCGGCGGGCACGTCCGCGATATCCTTGAGCATGAGGGCGGGCGCTGCCCCGTCTTTCCCCGGTTCAATGTGAATGTGGCAGCCGTTGTGGATGGGCTGGTCGAGGGTGGCGGGTTCTCCGTCCAAGGTGAGGGTAGCCATGGTGCCCATGGTGCCGGGGAAGAACTGCGACTGCCCGTTGATCATGAGCTGGATGCCGAGGCCGGTCTTGCCGTTAAATTTTTTCAGTTGGATCCCGGCGTTCAGGAGAGCGTCGGAGATGGTGAGATGACGGAAATTAAACAGATGATATTCTTCCTCATTGACGTAGACGGTGAGGAAGTGGAGGGTGTTAAGAGAGGCGATCTTCAGGATGCCCAGGGGCGTCACGGTATCCGGGAGGCGAAGGAGCGGAGGCAGATCGTCGATACCCTCCACCCCCTCCGGATGACGGACGGCGACGCGTCCCGGGGGCAGCTTCAGGGCGTCGGCGACGCTCTTGGCCAAGTTCGGCGTCAGCGCGCCGCCGCCGACCAAGAGGACAGCTTGAGGATCGGTATCATTGAGCTCAACGATCTGGTGAGCGATGGCTTCGGCTAATTTGCGGACGTTGTCCATGATGGGGTCGATGATCTCGGCGGCGGAGAGATCGTAATGACTGCCCAAGATATCGTCGAAGGAAACGTCACGTCCTTCGGCGGCTTCTCGTTTGACCTGTTCGGCTACATTGAAGTCTAAGAGAAAATGCTGGGAGATAGCTTCGGTGATCTCGTCGCCTGCCAGGGGCACCATGCCGTAGGCGATGACGGAGCCGTCTCTCGTGATGGCCACGTCGGAGGTTCCGGCCCCGATGTCGACGAGGACGAGATTCAGGTGGCGCATGGTGGGCGGGATGAGGACATTGATGGCGGCGATGGGCTCTAAGGTGATGGCCTGCATTTCAAGACCAGTGGCGTTTAGGGCCGAAGACATGGAATCAATGACCTGCCGCGGAAGGAAGGTCGCGATGACAGTGGCCTTGGCGACGCGCCCCCGCTGGCCGACGAGGGTCTTCAGCTGCGTGTCGTCCAGGAGATATTTGACGGTACTGTAGCCCACGCAATAGTAGCGGGTGGGGTCGTCCACGGCGTCGGAGGAGGCTAATTTCGCCTGGGCCGCCTGGACGCCGGCGAAGTCTAAAAGGCGCTCCTGTTCGCTGGTGATGAGGCCGCCAAATTCCATTTCCGCTTCGGCGGTCATGGTGTAGAGGGCGCGCCCGGCAGCGGCGACAGCAACGTGGCGGAGCGGACCGGTGGTCTTTTCCAGCGCTTCCTTGACGTCACGGATGACGGCGGCGACCTGGGGTACGTCATGAATCTGCCCGTCCAGCATAGCCCGGGTTTTATGCTCTTCCCGCTGGGTGTCTAAGATCGTGAGGCGGCCGTCGGCTTCTTCAGCGGCGACGATGCCGATGACGCTGCGGGTGCCGATGTCGAGGGCGAAGAGAAGATTGTGCCGCTCTTTCGCGGCGGTCTTTGGTTTTCGGCCGCGGCCGGCGGATTTTGCTGCCTTGACGGTTCGGGGGCCTTTCACCGCTTTCACGGACTTTCCGGTATTGGCTTTTCGACCCCGTTTAGCCTTGGGAAGCGCCTTTTCGTTGTCGGCTTCGCCAAAATTCAAGGTGATTTTGGCCTCGGCCTTCGCGGCCGCGTTCTTTTTCCTGGTGGGCATAGAATCTCCTCCGTATTCTGCCCGGAGCGGCCGACGCGCGGCGGATAACGTCTCCGGGGAATGTTCGTGGCAAAAAAGGTATTTCTCTATTATTTCGCGAATAAGGGAGAAGAATCCTTTTCGAGAGGAAAATTTTTGCGGGAAGAATGTTTCCGGCGGAGGCGCGGAATATGGCAAAGCGGACGGCGAACGGGGAAGTCATCACGGGCAGTGATTTTCGGCGGATGGTGACGGGAGCCTACAGTGAATTCCTGTTGGAATACGAGAATCTGAACCAGTTGGATAAGCGGCTGCGTCCCCGGCACAGCGGCTGGCCGGGGACGGATATCCTGCGCACCATGGGCGCGGCGGTGATGGCGCTAAAGGATACGTCGGAGGAAAGTATCGGCGGGCTGGCTCGGCGCGTGGCGTCGGCGGCGATCTTAGGTGCCCGGGGGAACGCTGGGGTGGTATTGTCTCAGATTTTTCGGGGGCTGTCCAAGGGATTGATCGGGAAATTCAATGCCACGTCTTCGGAATTTGGCAAAGCGTTTCAATACGGCATTCTCTACGCGCAGCGAGTGCTGCCGGAAGAGCCGGAGCGCCCCATCGTCCGGGCGGCGCGGGCGGTAGCCAAGGGAGCTTACCGGGCGGTGCGGGACAATCTCTCCATATTGGAAATCCTGGCGGCGGCGGTGGCGGCGGGGGAAAAGCCGGCAGTGGCGGCGAATGGCCGTGATGTGGGGGAAGAGATCATGCTGGTCTTCTTGGTAGGCTGCCAGAAAGGCCTGATGGGAAATTTCGTTTCCCCCGCCCTGAATTTTTCCGTGGGAAGCGGCGGAGAGCGCCTGGGTCTGCCTGATCCGCGGGACGACGAAGTGCATGCCGTCTGTCTTACCTTTCGCATTGGCAGCGATAAAGCCGATCCGGTGGAATTGGAAGAATATTTACAGCAAACGGCCAGTTTCGTCATGGTGGAACGCCGCCGGGGATCCGTCACGGTTCATCTTCATACCGCCCGCCCCGGGGCGGCTTTGGAAGAGAGCCTGGGATTTGGGCCGATTACCGACATTCGTCTGACGGATATGTCGGATCCCCACATCGCTGCGCCGACAGCTGCGCCCCTTTTACCGGTGGCTGTCCTGGCCGTGGCGGCGGATGAGGATCGGGCGGAGCGGCTGCAGGAGGCGGGGGCGCACCTCATCGCCCTGGGCGGCGACGGCGACGTCCCCTCGGTGGGAGCGTTGGTGAACGCAGTTCACAGCGATTTTGCCGAAACGTACATCATCGTGGCGGACGGTCCCCGGCTGAATTTAGTCTTGCCGCAGGTCAAGCGCATCCTGGGCCGCCGAGTGGAGATCATCACCGCTGCGAATGCGGCGGAAGAGGAGCGGATCGTCCGCGCTTTCGATAAAGCGCTTCCCATAGCTGACAACGTCGCTCGCATGCACCGCCTGGCGGGACGATAAGTTTGAAGGCGCGTCCGCGGTGCGAGACGGGGCGGAAAAATTTCCCTTGCCAGCGGCCCGATCGTGGTGGTATACTATTTTGGTCGAATCAGGTTTGAAAGTTATTTTGAACCTTCCCTGCCCTTCGGAGAGGAGGGCCAAAGTCCAAAGAGGAGGTGATTTCGTGAGAAACTACGAAGTCATATTCATCGTGAAGCCGATGGAAGAGGAGCCGACGAACGCCGTCATTGAGAAGTTCATCAAGCTCATCAAGGATAACGGCGGCACGATTGAAAAAGAGGATCGGTGGGGCCGGAAAAAACTGGCCTACGAGATCAAAGACTGCACGGACGGTTTTTACTGCCTGCTGTATGTCTCCTGTGAACCGGCCTGCGTGGCGGAAGTGGATCGCGTGATGAAGATCACGGACGATCTCTTAAAGCACATGATCGTGAGATCAGAGGAAGAGGTTCCGGCGGCGGCTCCCGAAGCCCCGGCGGCGAGCGAGGAATAAAGGAAGCAGGAGGGCATCGTCATGAATAAGGTGATTTTGATGGGCCGCTTGGCGCGGGATCCGGACGTGCGGACGACGCAATCCGGGAAAAGCGTGGCGCGGATGACGATCGCGGTGGATCGCCGCATGAGTCGAAACGCGGCGGACAGCGGGCAGGCGACGGCGGATTTTCTCAATCTGGTCGCCTGGGAGCGGCTGGCGGAATTCGCCGGGAACTATCTCCACAAGGGTTCGAAAATCCTGGTGGAGGGACGGCTTCAGTCCCGCAGCTACGAAGCGCAGGACGGATCGAAACGCTATGTCACGGAGGTCAATGTTTCCGACATTGAGTTCTGTGAATCGAAATCACATACCGAGGGCGGCGACTTTGACGCGCCGGCACCGATGGACGGCCCGGCCCCGGCGGCATCTCCCGTGGGAGGCTTCGGCGGCCCGGTGAAAGACGATGACATTCCATTTTAAGGAGGCATAGTCGTGATCAGACGTGACAGAAGCCGACGTCCCCGCAAGAAGGTTTGCAGCTTTTGCGTGGACAAAGTCGAGCATATTGATTATAAAGACGCGGGGAAGCTGCGTCGATTTATCACCGAGCGCGGCAAGATTTTACCGCGCCGCATTTCCGGTAACTGCGCCAAGCATCAGCGCCAGGTGACGCTCGCCATCAAGCGGGCGCGCAATATCGCGCTCCTGCCGTTTACTGCGGAATAAAGGAAGCACTGAGGAGGAGGGCCGAAGGGCTCTCCTTTTTTTCTCATGGGGGGAACGTGATGGGGAAGTTAGAGGCGGCCATGCGGTTCATCGCCGACGATCGATCGTCCCGGCGGCGGCTCTTCGCGGGGGGCATTTTGGTAGGGGTGGCGACGGGTGGCGGCATCGCCTTTTTTCGCGAGGCGCTGAAACTGTCGGAGGATTTGCGTCCGTACCTGGTCGCCTTCCTTCGGGAAGCGGGTCTGCCGGGGCTTTTGGGCTGGGCCCTGCTCCTCGTCTTGGCGGCGTGGCTCCTTTCCCGCATTGTGGCCTTTGAGCCCATGAGCACCGGGAGCGGCATTCCCCAGGTGAAGGGGATTCTCCTGGGGGAGATGCGGATGCGCTGGCTGCGGGTCCTCATGGCGAAGGTGTTTGGTGGGATTTTGGCCATCGGCTTAGGAATGTCCTTGGGGCGCGAGGGACCCAGTGTCCAGATCGGGGCCTGCGTCGGACAGGGAATCAGCGAGCTTCGCAATAAGCCGCGGACGGTGGAACGGCTCTATCTGACGGCGGGGGCCGGGGCTGGGTTGGCGGCGGCCTTCAACGCGCCTTTGGCGGGGGTGATCTTCTGCCTCGAGGAGCTGGCGAAGAGCTTTTCCCCTTTGGTGCTGATGGCGACCATTGCCGCGACCCTTTCGGCCACAGTGGTGACGCAGATCGCCTTTGGCGGCGCGCCGGTGTTTCATTTCCCTGTCTTTCCCGTACTTCCCTTAGAGAGCCTTTGGCTGATGGTGCTGCTGGGGATCCTGATCGGCGTCTTAGGCATTCTTTTTAACCGCGGCCTTTTTGTGGCGCTGGATCTCTATGGACGGTTCCCTTTTACCGGCTTGGCACGGCCTTTGGTGCCGCTCTTGGTGGGCATGGGGCTGATGTTTTTCGTGCCCCAGGTCTTGGGGGGCGGCAACCGCCTCGTGGATCTTTTGGTGGAGCAGCCGTTTCTGTGGCCCACGCTGCTGCTCTTTTTGGTATTGAAATACTTTTATACCATGCTCTGTTTCGGTTCCGGCGTGCCGGGGGGCATCTTTCTCCCTATGCTGGTCTTAGGGGCCATCGGGGGCGCGCTCTTTGCTGCCTTCGTCGGGGCCTTTCATCTGGCTCCGCCGGAGTACGCGGCGAATTTCATCGTTTTCGGCATGGCGGGCTACTTCGCAGCGGTGGTGCGCTCGCCGGTGACGGGCAGCATTCTCGTCATGGAGATGACCGGTTCCTTTCAGCATCTCTTGGCACTGATCTTCGTGTCTCTGGCCGCCTATCTGACGGCCGATTTCCTGAAGGGCGAGCCGGTGTACGACGCTCTCCTGCTGCGCTCTCTGCGCCGGGAGCGGCAGATTGCTCAGCGCCTTTCCCGACATCGGGCGGTGGCGGAATTTGTCGTCGGCGTGGGGAGTGCCCTGGATGGCGCGCTGGTGCGGGAGATCCCGTGGCCGAAGGACAGCCTTCTGGTCAACGTGCGCCGGGGCGAGTCGGAGATGGTGCCCCGCGGTGATTTGCGCCTTTCAGCGGGGGATTTTCTCTACGTTTTGCTCGAGGATCGGGATATTGCAGCGCTCCAAGCCGCAGCGGAGCCGGAGAAGGGGGATGCATAAGATGGGACGTATCGTTTGGCTGGCCGTTTGCCTTTGGGTGGGGTTCATGCCGCTGACACAAGCCGCGCAGCCTGGCGATGGAGTGCGGGCGATCTTGGCGGAGTGGCAGGCGGCCCGTGGGTCAGAATCCGCCGCCAAGTCATCGAAGGGAAATTCGACGGAGCGAGATAAAGAAGGGGGGCCCATACGTCTCGTTTGGCAAAATTTTTTTGATGAGGAAATTAATCTGGCGGAGCAGCCTGCGATTCCCGGTATCACTGTGGTGTCTCCCTGCTGGTTCATGATCGCCGATGCGGCGGGGCGGATAGCGCCGGCGCCTAAAGCCGATCCGGCGCGAAGCTATGTGGACAAAGCCCATGCCAAGGGGTATCAGGTCTGGGCCCTCGTGACCAACGCCGATTTTGATCCGGAAGTTACGGGAGATTTTTTGCGAAGCGAGGCCGGGCGGAAAGCCGCCGTTGAGAATCTCATCAAGACGGCGGAGAGCTATGATTTGGACGGGATCAATCTCGATTTTGAAAATATTAATCTCGTGGATCGGGACGCTCTGACCCACTTCGTGGAGGAAACGGCGGCTGCCCTCCATCGGCAAGGCCGCATTCTCTCGGTGGATGTGACTTTCCCCGGCGGCTCGGAAAACTGGTCCCAGTGCTATGATCGCGGGGCGTTGGCCAGGGCGGCGGACTATCTTGCGGTGATGGCCTATGACGAGCATGGGCAGTCTTCTTCCGTCGCCGGGTCTGTCGCCTCTCTCGATTGGGTGGAGGCAGGCCTTGCCGCTACCCTTGAAGAAGTACCTTCGGAAAAACTCCTCTTGGGCATGCCACTCTACATGCGTCTTTGGGAGGAAGAAGGGGGGCGGCTCGTCAAGGTGCGCACACTGACCATGACGGAAGCGCAACGCCTTTTAGCAGAGAAAAAGCTGTGCCGGACGTGGCTTTCGGACGCCGCCCAATACTATTTTGAGTACCACGCCGGGGATCGCCTCTGCCGCGTCTGGCAGGAGGATGCCCGCTCCCTCGCCCAGAAGGCCGCTCTCGTCAGCCGTTATGACTTAGCGGGGGCCGCCTTCTGGCGGCGCGGCCATGAAACCATGGACGTTTGGCCAGCCGTTATGGCAGTGCTGGACACAGCGCGGTGAGGTGAGCAAAGAAAAGGGAACGTTCTTCGTTGGCCGGCGGCCTGTGCTATGTATGCGGAATAGAACAAGGCGTCTTTGGGAGAAATTATTCTTCAAAAGACGCCTTCTATTATGGAATCGATTGTGACGGTGCCGGTTACTTTCCTTGAAACTTGGGCGGGCGCTTTTCGTTGAAGGCGCAGACGCCTTCCCGAAAATCTTCGGTGCCAAGGAGCATGGAGGAGGCCATTTCTTCAAAGGTCAAGGTTTCCTCCAAGGTCGCACCGTAGTTGTTGACGGCTTTCTTCGTCATGGCAATGCCTAGGGGGGCTTTGGCGGCGATAGCTTCGGCTGTTGCCATCACCTGTTTTTCCAGTTTTTCCGGAGGATAGACATCATTGACGATGCCCAAGGCTTTCGCTTCGGCGGCATCTACCGGGCGGGCGGTGAACATCAGCTCTTTCGCCTTGGCGAGGCCTACGGTTTTAGGAAGGAGATAGAAGCCGCCGCAATCGGGGGAGAGCCCTACGTTGGCAAAGCTCTGGATGAAGCGGACGCCCTCGGCGGCATATGCGAGATCGCAGGCCAGGGCCAGATTGAATCCGGCCCCGGCGGCCACCCCGTTTACCATGGCGATGACGGGCTTTGACATGGCGGCGAGGAGTTTGACGATGGCGGCCGCTTTGGCGATGAAGCGGCGGCGTTCATCGGCGGTGGAAAGCGCGTCTAAAGAGCCTAAATCGCCGCCGGCGCAGAAGGCCCGCCCCGCGCCGGTGAGGATGACGACCCGCACCGTATCATCATGTTCCAGCGTGTGGAGGGCCAGGAGGCATTCGCTGACCAAATCGGCAGAGAGGGCGTTCAGGTTCTTGGGCCGATTCAGGGTGACGATGGCGATGGGGCCGTGCTTTTCGGAGAGAACGGTCTTTTCGGACATGAGGATCATCCTTTCGCAACGTATTTTCTTTATTTTAGCGTATTTTCCGCCCCCCGACAAGAAGGGAGCCGTCCGAGGAAAGGTGGCTCCCTTCTTGTTATGTCATATTTTCCCACCACGGGGAGAAAGTGGGGTTTGCTTCGTCAAGGCGCAATGCTTCGCCGATTTCGGGGGGTGAGAAGGCGGTCGCGGCGCCCTTGGCTGGCGGCGGAGAGAGCACGGTAGGGAGCGTCCCAGGTGTGGCATGCCAACGCGAATTTTCCGCTGTGAGCGGGCACAACGGCTCTGGCCCTACGTCTTCAGCGGCCTGCGCTGTTTCCTCCGGCAGCAGATGGACGCGGTGCCACTGTTGGTTGTATTGGCCGTTCTCCATCATGGCGTCGATGGGTTCGAGGGATTGGAACGATTGCTGAAAACATTATATACCTTGCGGGCCGGAGAAAGTCAAGGACCCTGTCCTTAAGATTTATGAAGGGGAAACCGGGTGGAAATTTTTTCGGGGCATGGTAAACGATTAAAATCTTACGGTTGACAAGGGCGCGGCCCCTGTCTATGATAGAAGCAGCAGAAACGCGCGTTAGGGGGAAGGGAAGATATGTCGCTGTACAGTCTGAAAATGCGGGCCAGCAGGACGGAGCATGGGGAAAGCGTCCATATTTCCGGGGCGGAAAAGATTTTATCGGAGGAAGAATTGGGGGAGAATGCCGCCGCGCTCATCGGGCGGGCGCTGCACCATGCCAAGGGAGAAGCGGATTTCATCAACCTGAAAATTGAGGCGGCGACGGCGGAGGATATCGTTTACATCGAGGCGTTGCCGGTGTCTACTCTCGAAGTGGCGACGCCGGAGGAAGGGCGGGCGGCCATTATCGCGGCGTTGGCGGAATTGGGCATTGCTAATGGCGCGGCCATTATGGAAAAATTTCGCTACACTTATGCCATGCGGGGGGCTATGCTCCTCGACGCGGATACCTTGGAGCGCTTGGAGCCGGATCCCGTGCGGGGCATTCGCGCCACGTATATGGACGCAGTGCACGGGACGGAGCGCGCCGCCAGCGATGAGAAAAATCATTTTCAGGAGGCGATTGTCCTGGCCAGCAAAGTGGTCAGCGCTCCTCGCATCATCGCAGAAATCTGCATGTCCGACGATCCGGATTATGTGACGGGTTATGTGGCCGCCCCTTCTATCGGCTACCGGCGCATCACGAAGCTGAAAGAGCCGGGCTGCCCCGACGGCGGACGGATTTTTCTCTATCGGGGGCCGAAGGCGGAGGTGCCGGAAACCATCCGCTATTTGGAAAAACAGAAGGTCTTGGTGCGGAACGCGCCGCTTTTTCCTGGGCCTAAGCCTGCGCCCGATCCGTGGCAGCCTCTGAAAGACGACCTGAAACGGCGTCGGGAGCAGGCGCTTTACCGCACCCTGCGGGTGATTGAGTCGCCCCAGACGGCCCGGGTGATCGCCGAGGGGCGTTCCCGCCTCATGCTGGCATCCAACAGCTATTTGGGGCTCACTGATGAGCCGCGGGTTCTTAGGGCAGGACAGGCGGCTCTTCGGCGATACGGGGCGGGGAGCGGCGGGTCCCGCCTCACTACGGGCAATCTGCCCCTGCACGAAAATTTAGAGAAGGCCTTGGCTCGATTTAAGGGAACGGAGAGCGCCCTGCTCTTCAATACCGGCTACATGGCCAACGTGGGGATCCTGTCGGCTTTGGCCGCCTTGGGGGCGGTGATTTTCAGCGACGAGCTGAATCACGCCAGTATCATCGACGGCTGCCGCCTCGGCCATGCCCGTACCATCGTTTACCGCCATGGCGATGCAGGGGATTTAGCGGCGAAAATCAAAGCGGCGGCTCCGTCCTTCGGCGTTATCGTCAGCGACGCGGTGTTCAGCATGGACGGCGACATCGCGCCGCTGCCGGATCTCATGGCCTTGGGCAAAAAACACGGCCTGTTGGTGATGATGGACGAGGCTCACGCCACGGGCGTCATCGGCAAAACGGGCCGAGGGATTGTGGAACATTTTGGCCTTTCGGAACCGCCGGACATTCTCATGGGCACCATGAGCAAGGCGCTGGCCAGCGAGGGGGGCTTCGTCTGCGGGCGGCAGCTTCTCATCGATTATCTGCGCAATGCCGCTCGGAGCTTCATTTTTTCTACCAGTCTCGCGCCGTCCGTCTTGGCGGCGGCGCAGGCGGCGCTGACGATTTTAGAAGAAGAACCGGAGCGGGTGGCGCGGCTTCGGGGAAACACCCGGCTCTTTTGTGAGGCCCTTGAGGAAGCGGGGGTCAAAGCGGCCAGTGCTTCGGCCATCGTTCCCATCGTCATCGGCGATGAAGGCCGGGCGATGGCGGTGGCGCAGCGCCTCTACGAGGAGGGGATCTTCCTTTCCGCCATCCGCTATCCTACCGTTGCCCGGGGCAGCGCCCGCCTGCGGGCGGCTCTCATGGCGACGCATACGAGCGCCGAGATGAAAGAGGCGGCGGGGAAGATCGCCCAGATCATCCGGGAAGGATGAATCGGACGGACCGGGAATATTGGCATGCGGCATGGCGGCGGCTCCTGACAGGCTGCTCACGTGGGAAAAGCCGGTTAACCGTGCCTTCTCTCGGCGATGTTCAGCGATGTCAATCGCGTAGGATGTGCCGAGGAGCGATGGTTTGGCGTTATATCATGGACACGCAAGGGGCCGTTTTTTAGAAACGGCTCATTTTTTTGGAACGTGGTTGACGCTCTGGGATTATTAGGCTACACTGAGGGTAAATCGTTCAGGTTTTCGGGGAAGCGTAACATTTTCTGAAACCGCTGAGGCAGCGGGGAAATGGAAAATGCCAGTGAGGAGGGACAGCAGGGATGGAGGAAGCCGCAGGATATTGGCTGTGTAAAGTTTGCGGAAAGCCGGACAATAAAGGGAAATTCTGCTCGCGGTGCGGGGCGTCGGAAGGGGCGTGGAACTGCCTGATTTGCGGCCAAGAGGGAAATACCGGAAAGTTTTGCCCAAAGTGTGGGTCGCCGGAGGGAACATGGCATTGCCCGGCTTGCGGAGAACCTGGAAATACGGGAAAATTTTGTCCCAAATGTGGAGCAGCAAAACCCGCCCCGGGGACGGCGTTCGCTTCGCAAGCCGCCGACGCGCCGACGGATTTGGCGCCCAAAGAAATCGTTTCAACGGCTTTGACAGAGGCGGCGCCGGGGGAAATGTCCGTTGATGCGGCACCGGGGGTAGCTGTGCCGGCATCGGCACCGATGAGTAAACAGACGAAGCTGATTCTGGTACTGGCGGTGGCGGCTGCAGTCCTGTATTGGGCGTTTGGCGTGGTGACGGAGAAGCTTTATGAAGCGAAGGGCGAAGAGTTTATCACCGTTATGACGGAAAGCAAGGGGCTGTTCACATCGCTGGAGGCTTTATCCGGTGACGCTTCGGCGGAGGAGGCTAAAACAGTCGGGGCCGGCATGGCGCTGGCGGCGGAGCGGCTGGGAAAACTGCACGAGGAGGTCGCGGGCATGGCGCCGCCGGAGAAAGAGAAAGACCGGCACGAGAAATTTCTGGCGGCACTGGAAAAAAATCAGGCGCTTTTTGCCAAGGCGGCGGGGATTCTCCAGGCGACGGAACATATTTTTGCCCCCCAAATGCGGGAGGACTTCCTCGCGTTGCAGCGTGATTTTGCTACGGCTTGGACGGCGGCCGATGCCGCGTCGGCCGGATTGAAGATCGGGGGACAGGCGGTGACGGATGTTTTCTCCTATCCGGCGGCCAAGACAGCCATGCGGGCTTATGTGCAGAAAAAACTAGCCTTTGACCAACGCTACGCCATTGAAAAAAGACAGGAATACCATGAACAGCACCAGGCGGAACAGCGCGCGCTGGTGGAGAAAAAAGAGGTCGTTTTTCTGGTCGGTAGTGTGTGGAAAGACGGTCAGGACCTGCTTGTACAGGGGCAGTTTTACAACGGAACCGGCGACGTCGTGACCAGCATTAAGGATATGCTGCTGGATGTGACGCTGCTCCGCTTTGATCGGGAAATTGCGAGCTTTACCGACTTTTTGCAGGAGGAAAACATAACAAATCTCAATCTTACCCCGGGACAGTTTTCTTTCACCGTGACGCTTCGGCTGGAGGGAAAGGCGCCGGCGGAGGATTTCAATCATTATACAGTCAATGCGCATAAGATTCGCTGGGGTGTGAGGAGAGCCGTTCCGCGATGAGGAGAGGGGAGAGGGAGAGATGAAAAAGTGGGGGATCTTTTTACTGCTCTTTTGCCTGCTCGCGGGGTACGTGCCGACTGTCAGCGCCGGATCGTTTTCTCTGCTGGCGTCGACGGGAGTGTTGCGCCTGTCGGACAATGAGGCTTGGGAGAGAGCCTACACAACGGAGAAAGGGAAGTTCAAAATACGTTTTCGCAAGCTCTGGATGGCGCCCGAGCAGAAAAAATATCATCTGATCATTTGGTGGAATGACAAGCGCATCGCCGATGGGTATTGCCCGGCGAGCGTGACGGGGTATGGGTTCAAAATTTTTCGCGACGAGGGGACGGACCGCATCTTCTTTTCTCTGGAGACAGTGCCGCGCGCCGTCTTGATGGGGTATGACCCGACGGCCGGAAAGCTGGAAAAATATGTGGACAGCCGGGATTATTACAGTCCGATTCCGCGCCCGCAGATGTGGATCGACGCGGATCATGACCTCATGCTGGCGTTCACCGGTGACGGGAGAGAAACGCCGACGCGCTATAAGCTTTTCTGGGATGCAGGGCAAAACTGGTTTGGTTTCCAGGATATCACCATTCACCGTGCGGGAAAAACGGAAAATACTTACGAAGAAGAGGCGCCGTCCTGGGAAGCCGCTGCGGGCAGCACGGCGGAACCCGTCAGTACTGGCGAACTTTATTATGAAGAAGAAATTGTGACCGGCAGTTAATTGATCAAGAAAGCGAGATGGTTTTTATGAAACATTGTGAACGTTGCCAAACTGAATTGGAGGACAGCGCCAGCTTTTGCTCGGAATGTGGTATGCCCCAAGCGCAAAACGAAGTGCCGGAAAAGCCGGCAGCAGAGCCTCCGACCCCGGCAACGCCGACAGCACAAGCGGCAACGGTCAAGAGAGAGAATCCGTCGTCCTCAGCCAGGCGGCCCCTTTGGGAAGAGGCTGGCTATATTGGGCTTGGTATGACAGCCGTCTCTGTACTTTTGCCGCTGCTCAGCATCAGCCTTTTGAGCACGGTCACCAGCCTGATGAACGTCAGCCAAATGCTGAGTTTTCTCTTGGTGGTACTTTGCTGCTTTGCTGCCTGCTTCTTCAAGGAAGCGAAGTATAATATTCCGCTGTCCGTATCGCTGGGCATTCTGGCGACTTTTGGGGGAATGTATTATAAATTATACACGGCGCTGGGCGACATGAAAAAAACGATGGCGCTTCTCGAACAGACGCAGAACCGGGACGCTCAATTTATCATGCAGATTCTGCACTCGTTTGCCGATAAATTGATCGGTACGGGCATCGGCTTTTATCTCCTTTTGGCGGGTGCGCTGCTGACGGTCATCGCTTGCGCCGCTTGCCGCTTAGTGAAAAAGCAGGCGGAAGTCAGCCTGGGGAGAATTTTTGCCGAATGCCGGCTGGCGCTCACAGAGACAGCGGAGATCGGATCGCAGAAGATACCCGCTTATATTCTCACCATTTTGACGATTGCCGTCCTGGTATTCGCGGCGATGAATGTCGAGATATTCACCCTTAAAGTCGCTTCACTCCTTTGAGCGCCGCGGTTCTATCTTTCAAGGAGGTTGTCATGGAAGAAAAACGTATATGTCCTGCCTGCGGGGAAGAATCGGAGGCAGAATCGAATTTCTGCGCGGCTTGCGGCGCGTCTTTGCCGAAAAGGGAACAGAATATTTTGTCGACGGAAGAGCCGAAACCGGAAAAGGATCAGCCGATGAAGGAGCGTCGGGAAGAAGCCGCTGATCGGCAGGGAGAGATTACTGCGCAAGAGCCGCCGGCAGGTGTGTCAGAAATGGAAACAACGGAACCCGCTTCTTCGACAGAGGCCGGAGAAGCAGAAGGAGAAGCGGCCACGCCGCCATTAGGAAATACACCGCCAAAGAGCCTCCTGCTGACAGACGCGGCGCTAAGCAATGTCCGCTTAGCCGGCATAGCGGGCGGGGCTTTGCTGGCGCTGGGGGTGTTTCTGCCAATCGTACGCCTGCCCTTGGTGGGCGGGATGCCGCTGACCAAGGTGAGCGATATGCTGACGCTGCTCTTGCTGGTAATGGGCGGCGGCTCTGTGTATTTGGGGCTCAAAGGGCGGTACAGTGATTTCCTCTACGGAGGAATCAGCGGCTTTTTCGGGGTGGTTGGCCCGATCCTCTATTGGTGGCTGAAAGGAAGCGGGAAAAAGGGCTCGGGACTGGAGCAGCAGATCGCGCAGCTTTTTTCGGCGTCCCTTTCCTGGGGAGCCGTTGTTCTTAGTGCAGGGGTTCTGCTCCTCCTGGGGGCGGGGACAGCCTATCGTCTTTTCCTTCATCGGCGCCCCGTTTCGCTAAGCAGCGGCGTGGGGGAAATCCGGCAATGGCTTCAGGAAGACGTGGTCATCGGGAGTACCCGGGTAAAAAATTTCGTTATTGCGGGATTGCTGCTGATTCTTCTTCTGTATTTTGCTCCGGTGTGAGGAGGCGGGGCGCTGCGGCCGGGTGTACCATTTACTTCGGAGGGAAAACGGCCTCTTGATTCCCGTTGTTTGTTCATTAAAAAAGACTCGCGCTGCAGGATCGTTTTCTGCGGCGCGAGTCTTTTTCGCAATGCACAAAGATGAGTTTATGTTTACCATTTCGCCGGGATGCGGTCGTCCGCCCCTTTCACGTACATGGAGGCCATGGTCTTAGCGAGGAGATTGCGGGCATCGTCGTAAATTTCGGCGGTGAGGACGATGGTGCGGCGGCCGCGGTGTGTGACCTTGGCCTCAGCCCAGGCGGTGTCCCCCGCTTGGAGGTTGCCGATGAAGTCGGTGACAATGTTTAGCGTCACAGTGCGCGCACCGACGGTGCAGCAGGCCACGCCTACGGCGGTATTGGCCAGGGTGGAGAGGGCGCCGCCGTGGACGAAGCCGGTGAGATTCGTATGCACATCGCCGGAGATGGGCATGTGAAGCTTCGACCAGCCGCAGTCTACTTCGTCGATGAGAATGCCGCAGTGTTTGACAAATTGATTGCTGCTGAAGATGTCCTGGATGATGGCGAGACATGCGGCTGAGGTCATGGGGTGCCGCCCTCCTCCCAGATGTCTTGAAAATTTTTGTCCGCGCTGGCGATGAACATGGTGGCGACGGCCTGACAGAGAAGGCGGTGATCCGCGCTGTAGGCGTCTACCGCCATGACCATGGTACTGCGCCCGTGGTGCAGTACTTTACATGCCGCGTAGGCGGTATTCCCTACGGGAATATTCTTAATGTAATTGGCGGAAATGTTCTGGGTCACTACGCTGTAGCCGAGGGTGCGCCCAGAGACGCCGCAGAGATTGTCGATGAGGGTCCCCAGGGCGCCGCCGTGGAGAAGGCCGTCCATGTTGACAAGGTGGGGCTGCACGTCCATGTGGCTTTTTGCCCAACCGGGGCCTGCGTCGTCGATGACGATGTCCAAGAGGTGGACGAAAGGGTTCGTGTTGTAGAGATGACGCAGACGCGTCAGGATCGCTTCCTTTTTCACGGAGAAGGCTCCTTTTTGCTGTTGGCCATTAAGTGGTCACATTATACCATACCCTCTGAACAAAGGCGAGAGAAGGCGGCCGGCGTTTAGTCTTGTATGGTATTTAGGGCTGTATGATACTGTATGAGCACTTAGAGAGCGTTTCAAAACGCGGCTTTAGTGGAGAATAGGTATCTCATCCCTTAGCAAGGGTGGACGTAAGCGAAGCCGGCGTTTAGGGGGATATGATATAATGGAAAAAAGCTTGCGGGGGGATTCGCATGGAGATTTTTCATAACGATTGGGCCGCCTACCTCGATGAGGAACTCAAGCAGCCCTATTATCAAGAACTGCGCCGGTTCCTCATCGACGAATACCGACGGGGACGCGTCTATCCCGACATGTATGATATTTTTAATGCGCTCCATTATACGCCTTATGCGGCGGTAAAAGTCGTCATTTTAGGACAGGATCCTTATCATGGGCCGGGACAGGCCCATGGACTGAGTTTCTCCGTGCAGCCGGGGGTGGCGCCGCCGCCGTCCTTGCTGAATATTTTTAAAGAGCTGCAAACGGATTTAGGCTGCCGGATCCCGAATAACGGCTGCTTGAAGCCCTGGGCAGAGCAGGGGGTGCTGCTCCTCAACACGGTGCTGACGGTGCGGGCCCATCAGGCGAATTCTCATCGGGGACGGGGCTGGGAAACCTTTACGGATAAGATCATCACGCTCCTGAACGCGCGGGAGAAACCGTTGGCCTTTATTCTTTGGGGCGGACCGGCACGGAAAAAGAAGAACATGATCGATACCTCCCGCCATTTTATTGTGGAGTCGCCCCACCCCAGCCCGCTTTCCGCCAGCTACGGATTTTTCGGCAGCCGACCCTTTTCCAAGGTCAACGCCTTTTTGGAAAGCGTCGGGGAAACACCGGTGGATTGGCAGCTGCCTGATATTTGATCCTGTGAGGTGTCCCGGGGTATGGTACTTTTGTTTTATCTTGGAAAAAGTTTAGAAAAAATGGTGCTCCGTTCCGAAGGCGGTTTTTCTTGACGGCGGCAGCAGATAAGCCCTGCTTTCGCGATACGGCGCGGGTTTTTCTTTTTCCCTCGGGTATGATATAATAAGGATACTTGACAAAGGCAAAGGGCGCGCCGCCGGCGTTTGGTGTTTAAGTGTAAGGTGAGCACGCAGCGAGGGCGGCCGCAAGGAAGCGGACCGACGTCGGCCTTTCCTGTCAGGTGAAAATTTCTCTTGTCGTTAGTTTTTGTGCATGGTTTGGAGGGGTTCTTTTGGAGGGGCGTTTACGACCAGAAGATCACCGGGAGTACACGATCAAAATTATTCCGCATCAAGGGCAGACGATACACAGTATTCGTCTGCCGCTTCGTGTCTTCAAATACGGGTTTGCCTCGCTGGCTGCAGGAGCTGTTCTCTTTGTGGGAGCTTTTGGCTATGCCACGTACAGCGCTTTTGAGGGGAAGACGAACGCCGCGGAGATCAGTCAGCTTCAGCAGGTGAACAGCATGCAGCAGGAACAGCTTTCCCAGTTGGCCAAGAAGGCCAACGCGCTGCAGGATGAAATGGAGAAGCTTAGCCAGATTGAGCAGGAATTGCAGCGTTTGTCGGGACTGCCTGCATCCGAGGACGCGTCCGGCGGCACACCGCCGGAGGGGGTACCAGCGCCGGAAGGAGCGCTGCCCGCGGATACCCCTTCTGCGGAATCGGCGCACGCAGAGCCGGAACCGTTCGCACCGGCTGACGATGCCCCTCATGATGGGCAGGGCGGTCCGTGGATCGCGCCGAATGTCAAAAATGTTCGGCAGGCGTTGGACAACATTCAACAGCGCATAGCGAAGAGCCGGGCCAACTTGGAAGAGATTCGGGCCGCGCTGGTGGAAAAACAGCAGTATATGCTTTATCAACAGCAGCTCAGCCGCATGACTCCGTCAGGCTGGCCGGCCGGCGGCGATGTGAGTTCCCCCTACGGGCTGCGCTGGGGCGGCAGTGATTTTCATCCCGGCATTGATATCGCCAATGATTATGGGACGCCCATCACCGCTACGGCCGACGGCATCGTGGTGGCGGCGGGCTGGAATTCGGGCGGCTACGGCAATATGGTGGACATCGACCACGGCAACGGCGTCGTGACCCGTTACGGACACGCGCAGGAAGTGGTGGTATCTCCAGGGCAGACGGTGACGCGGGGGCAGATCATCGCGTTTATGGGCAGCACGGGCTTCAGCACCGGGCCGCACGTTCATTATGAGGTGCGCATCAACGGAGAGCCGGTCAATCCGTCCGGGTATCTCTGATTTTACTGTGGTATCGGCCGTACGGCCGACAGAAAAAGCAAGAAGCAATGTCTTAGGGAGAGAGGCGGTCATCATGTTTGAGAGTATGAAGAAGAAAGTCGATATCTCAGTCGGCAACGATATCGAGACGGTGATCGGCCGCAGCACGGTCATCACCGGACAAATCGCAGGCGGCGGAAACATTCGCGTGGACGGTCGGGTAGACGGCGGTATCTCGGTCAGCGGTGACGCAGTCATCGGCGAGAGTGGCTGCGTCACGGGTGACGTCAAGGCCAGCAGCCTCATTGTGGCGGGGAGCGTCACCGGCAACGCTGATATTGAAGGGAATCTCAGCATCTACGTTACGGGACAGCTAGTAGGGGATGTTAAAGTCCGCAGCCTCAATATTGCCGATGGAGGCGTATTTCAGGGACACAGCGAGATGGCGGTACGAATGGCCGGTATGCCTGAATCGCAGCCGGCAACGTAAAGACTCGCCACTGCTTGCCAGTCAGGGGCACTCGGTGCCTCCTGACTGGCAAAGGAGATTTTAGGTGCTTGATGGCCGGCAGCTGATGCTTCCGGCTGTTTTTTTTATGCGACCGATACGGCAGCGGTATGTGCGGGCACGCTGCTTCGAGGAATTTTTTGTCAGGGGAACAAATATGAGAAAACAAAGAGGACAAGCAGCATCTTTGCTGCGTTTTACCCGAATGGAAGATGCGCTTTATGTAGAATTGACAGGGGCGAAGGGGAATGATATGATGAACCCGTTGGCGTAGCCATGTTTTTCGCCGCCATTTGGGTAGAGGGGGTACAGATCAATGATCGAACGCTATACGAACCCGGAGATGGGACAGCTTTGGTCCTTGCAGCATGAATTTGAAGAGATTCTTGAAGTGGAGCTTGCGGCCTGTGATGCCATGGCCGAATTGGGGGAGATCCCGCAGGAAGCGGCGGCGAATATTCGCCGTAAGGCGAAGTTTGATCTGGCGCGCGTACATGAGATTGAGAAGGTGACGAATCACGATATCATTGCTTTTCTGACGAATGTGGCGGAATATGTGGGGGAGGATTCCAAGTATATCCACCGAGGGCTTACGTCCAGCGACGTGAAGGATACGGCGCTGGGCATCATGATGAAGAAGTCGGCGGACATCATCTTGGAGGATTTGCGCCGCTTTCATGAAGTGTTAAAGCGCCGGGCGGCGGAATTTAAGCATACCCCCTGTATCGGGCGTACCCACGGCATTCATGCCGAGCCCATGACCTTCGGGCTTAAGCTCCTCCTTTGGATGGCGGAGGTGGAGCGGGACATCGAGCGGGTGGAACACGCGCAGAAAATGGTGGCGGTGGGGAAACTCTCCGGAGCGGTGGGGACGTATTCCAACATCGACCCGCGCATTGAGGCGATGGTCTGTCAGAAGTTGGGGCTGACGCCGGTTCGTCTGGCGACGCAGGTCATTCAGCGGGATCGTCACGCTGAGTACATGACGACGCTGGCCATCGTAGCCAGCTCTTTCGAGAAATTCGCCACGGAGATCCGCAATCTCCAGCGTACCGATATCCGGGAGGCGGAGGAGTATTTCAGCCCGGGGCAGAAGGGATCTTCCGCCATGCCCCACAAGCGCAATCCCATCACCTGCGAGCGGGTGTCGGGCATGGCCCGCTTGGTGCGGGGCAATGCGGTGGCGGCCATGGAGGACATCACCCTCTGGCACGAGCGGGACATTTCCCATTCTTCCGTGGAGCGTGTCATCCTGCCGGACAGCACCATCAATGTGGATTACTGCGTGAAGAAATTTACCAATATCATCGATAAACTCTTGGTGTATCCAGAGGCCATGCTGGAAAATATGAATAAGACGGGGGGCCTCATTTACAGCCAGCGGCTTCTCTTAGCCATCGTGGACAAGGGAGTTCTCCGGGAGGATGCCTATCAGTGGGTGCAGAGAAACGCCATGAAACGCTGGATGGCGGGGGAGGATTTCCGTACCAACGTGGAGAAAGATCCGGATATTACCCGGTATCTCACGAAAGCTGAGATCGAGGCGTGCTTTGATTATCAGTGGTTCCTTCGCAATGTGGATATGATTTTCGCCCGTTTCGGGCTTTAAGGCAGTACGGGGGAGATTTTCGACTATTTTCCCAGAGGGATGGCGCGGCTCGGCGGAAAAGATACGCAGGGATGTAGCAGTTCTATGAGGATGACTTTCGAGACAGGATGAAGAAGGAGCGATAGACAGATGGCAGCAGTGGTAGTCATGGGCAGCCAGTGGGGCGATGAAGGCAAGGGGAAGATCGTCGATTATTTAGCCAGTCAGGCGGATACAGTAGTACGTTATGGCGGCGGCAGCAACGCCGGGCATACAGTGGCGGTGAACGGCGAGGAATATAAGCTGCGCCTCCTGCCGTCGGGCATTCTCTATCCGGGGACATACTGCGTCATCGGCAACGGGGTCGTGGTGGATCCCGAGGTCATGCTGGAAGAGATGGACGCCATGGCGAAGCGGGGCGTGGATATCAGCGGCATTCGCTTATCCAACCGTGCCCATGTCGTATTCCCCTACCATCGCCTCATCGACAGCCTCAGCGAGGAACTGCGCGGGGCGAGCAAGATCGGCACCACGAAGCGCGGCATCGGCCCCTGTTATCAGGATAAGGCCAAGCGCATGGGCATCCGGGTCTGTGATCTCATGGATAAGGAAGAATTTGCCAAGCGCTTGAAAGAAAATTTAACCTTCAAAAATATGGAATTAGAGCGGATGTATAACCACGCGCCTTTGGATTATGACGAACTTTTGACCTCGTATTTAGGCTACGCAGAGCGGCTGCGCCCTTATGTCTGCGATACCATCGCCCTGCTGCACGAAGAACTGGCCGCGGGAAAGCGCGTTCTCTTCGAAGGAGCGCAGGCCACTATGCTGGATCTTGACTATGGTACGTATCCTTACGTGACATCCTCGCATCCTGTGGCCGGAGGTATTGGGGTCGGGGCCGGGGTAGCGCCGGGGCAGCTGCGCAATGTCGTGGGCGTTGTCAAGGCGTACTGCACCCGCGTGGGGGAGGGCCCTTTCCCCACGGAACAGCTCAATGAGATCGGCGACAAGATCCGACAGGCGGGACATGAATTCGGCACCGTCACTGGCCGTCCTCGCCGCACCGGCTGGCTGGACGCTTTCGTCGTTCGCTACGCGGGGCTTCTCTCGGGCATCACCCACATGGCGGTCACGCGCCTCGATATTCTCGATCAATTTGACGAGATCAAGATGTGTGTCGGCTATCGCTACAAGAACGCACCGCTGAACGAGATGCCTGCCAGCCTCAAGGTACTGGCGGAAGTAGAGCCGGTCTATGAGACCTTCAAGGGATGGAAGCAAGACATCACCGGCGTCCGTTCCTATGAGGCGCTTCCGCCGGAAGCCCGCGTTTATTTGGAACGCTTGGCGGAATATACCGGCATCGCCCAGGGTATCGTTTCCGTCGGGCCCAACCGTGATCAGACCATTGTGCTGGAAAAGAATTTGTTTTAAGCGTGCTTTCTGTTTGTAAAAAATCCCACCCGATACGCTGCTGTGCGCGTCGGGTGGGATTTTTTACAAGGGAGATATCAGCGAAAAGCGCTTAGCTGGCGTCCCTGATAATCTCTCTGACTCATCACCAATCGGCCATACTGGTTGAAGAAGGGGGGATCGTCTTTGAAGGGATTCACCAAGATGCGGTTGAACATCTTGAGGGCAAAGCGGGCGTGCAGGAGGAATAATACCCGCCGGGTCTCCTGGTCATAGCGGAATACCGGCGGACGTTTAGGCGCTTCCTCCTCCTGATTGGCAGCTTCTTCGGCGGCCCAGGCCTGCCGCTGGTCAGCGAGAAGGCGATTGAAGATATCCACGATGAGCTGGGGGGAAGCCAGGGTGCTGAGAATATTGCCAAACTGGGCCAGCTGTCGGTGATCGTCATGGGAGAACGCGTTCTCCGTCCAGACTTCCAAGCCGATGGGCAACGCGGTGGAAAAGGTAAAGGTCGTTTGCACCCGAATCCCCCCTTTTATCTTTCCTTAATCATACTATAAAAGACAAATTTTGACCAGAGCCATGAAGGAAAGGGCAGGAGCGGTTTTTTGTATTTTTCTACCGCATGGGGTATAATATGAACACTTAGTGAGCGCTAAAGCGCGAACTTAGTGATTATGGTATAATAACGGCAGCGGCGTCGACGGATACGTCTCGTTTGCGCCGCTCTCAACCGTCGTCCAGGGAGGGACGACGGGCAAAAGGAGGTGGAAAAAGAGAATTTATGGCATGGATCTACGCAGTAAGAAAAGGCCATGCGCCCGGATTGTACTACGATGTGGAATCGTATCAAAAGCAGGTGGACGGATTTCCGGGTGCGGAGGGCCGTCGGTTTCAGGATGAGGCGGCGGCAAGACGCTACTTGGCGGGAGAAGAGACCAGCAAACAGGGCATTTACGCCGTGCGGCGCGGGCGTAAACCGGGAATTTATCACAGCGCCGCCGAGTGCGAGGCGCAGGTAAACGGTTTTACCGGCGCGCAGAGCCAGCGGTTTTCGACGCTGGAAGAGGCGAAAGCGTACCTCGCTCACGCGCCACTGCCGCCGCGGGCGGCACGGCCGGCGCGTGCCGTGGGGCGGCCGGGAAACCGTTTGGTGAAGCGTCACCAAGTTGCCCGCGCGCCGCATAATATCCGAGGGCGGCAGGAAAAGCCGCACCCCGGCGCGCATTCCGCCCTCATCCCCAACGGAGCGGTGAAATCCTCCTTACAGCCCATCATGGTGTATACGGACGGGGGCTGCCTCGTTCATGAAGATGGTGCGGGAGGCTACGCAGCGGTCATCTGCTTACCTAACGGCAACTGCAAGGAGATTTCCGGCGGCGTCGATATGACCCGCAGCGACCGCATGGAGCTTTTAGCGGCCGTCGCGGCACTTCGCACGCTGGAAACGTATGCGGCCCACGGTGAACGGGTGCAGGTTTATACGGACAGCCAATACCTCTATCAGGGCGTCACCAAGAAGATTTGGACGACGTGGACACCGGAAGAGGCTGCCAAAGTTCTTAATAACGATCTTTGGCAGGAGCTGGCCACCTTGACGGAGCATTACCATATTATGTGGTTTTGGGTCAAGGGGCATAACGGCAATCCCATGAACGAACGGTGCGACTGGCTGGCCACGGCAGCGGCGAAGCGGACCGTCGCCGAAAAACAATGGGTGCCGGATTACGCCGCCCAGTTGGAAACGGCGAAAAATCGCATTCGGGAACTGGAACGGGACAAGAAAAAGCTGTCCTCCGATACGGACCGTTTCCGCCTGTTGGCGGAAGATCGCCTGTCAGTGGCGGATCGCGACCTGTTTCAGGCCATCTACAACGAAAGCCTCACCGGCTATCTTCGCTGGAAAATCCGCCGCTGGTTCGCCAAGCGGCGTGGCTAAGCGCCAGGAAAGGGCCGATACGTTCATGCGTATCGGCCCTTTCCGCTGTCTGAGGCTTGATTTCCGCGGCGGTGTTTCCTTTTCGCGGTCGCGGGGGAAAAAGGGCGGCAGAGGTGGCAAGCTGTGTGACAAACTCACTGACACCGTAAGAAAATAGTGATAAACTGCAAAATAAAGAAAGGAGTGATCCATGGTGGAACCTGTTACGTTAACGCAAGAGAATTTTCAAACCGAGGTATTGGATGCCAAAGGCACCGTCCTCGTCGATTTTTGGGCCGCTTGGTGCGGCCCCTGCCGTATGCTTTCCCCCGTGGTGGATGAAGTGGCGGCGGAGCTGCCGGGGGTCAAGGTTGGTAAGGTCAACATCGACGAACAGCCGGATTTGGCCGCCCAATTTGATGTCATGAGCATTCCCACCCTGGTGGTATTTAAGGACGGAAAAGCGGTGAATCAGTCCGTAGGGGTTATCCCGAAGGAAGCCATTCTGAAAATGGTGAAATGATCGCCCCCGGAACGCCCCTTCGACGACAGATTCTCTGTTGCCGAAGGGGTTTTTATTGTCGAGGGGCAGTGCTTTCAGAAAAAAGCGTCGGGGCAGAGAAAAAGAGGTTATGCACAAAGAATATGTGTTTTGTGGATGATTTTGTGGATAACTAAAAGAACGGCAGATATTTTGTCTAACGATATAACAGATACAAGAGATTGTGGGGCAAACGGAGCTTATTTAACGCGCTGACGCGACGCATGCGGGAGGCAGTTTCCTCGGTGACAAGTAGGGCGATAAGAAAATCCCCCATAGCCAAATCATCAGCTATGGGGGATTTTTGTTGGAACCATTTGCCCGCTACTTGTTTTTCTCGACGCATTACATGTAGACGATGGGCTTGATGAGGTCGCGGGGCTTATCCTTCATGAGGAGCAGGGCGTCCTCTAGGTGTTCGAATCCATGGAATTTATGGGTCAGCATCTTGCCCGGATCGATGCGGCCGCACTGGATAAGAGCCGCCAATTTCTCCGAGCGCAGACGGCCGCCGGGCATGAGGCCGCAGCGAATCTGCTTGTGGGACATGCCCGCGCCCCATTCGACGCGAGGGATTTTTACATATTCTCCGGTGCCGAGATAATTTACGTTGCCGATGACGCCGCCCGGCTTCAGCATGCGGATGGCCTGGGCAAAGGTGTCCACATCGCCCCCGGCGATGATCACCCGATCCACACCCTTGCCTCGGGTCTTGTCCAGGATCTGCTGGTCAATGGCGCCGTCGCGATAGTTGATGATCTCTGTGGCGCCGTATTCTTTGGCCAGATCGGTGCAGACTTTGCGGGAGCCGACAGCGAAGAGATTGGCTGCACCCCTGAGCGTTGCGGCGGCCACTGCCATCAGCCCTACCGGGCCGACGCCCACTACGCACACGTCGTCACCATACTGTACGTCGGCCAGCTCCGCTCCGTGAAAGCCCGTGGGCATCATATCGCTGAGCATGACCGCCGCGCCGGGATCGACGCCTTCGGGGAGCAGCGCCAAATTGCCGTCGGCGTCATTGACGTGGAAATACTCGGCGAATACCCCGTCTTTGAAGTTGGAAAATTTCCAACCGGCCAGCATCCCGCCCGAGTGCATGGGGAAGCCGCGCTGGGCTTCCAGAGAATTCCAGTCCGGGGTGATGGCGGACACGATGACCTTGTCGCCGGGTTTAAAATCTTTGACCAAAGCTCCCACTTCATCCACGATGCCCACGGCTTCGTGACCTAAGATCATATCCTTACGGTCCCCGATGGCGCCTTCCCAGACGGTATGGACGTCTGAAGTGCAGGGGCTCAGAGCTATCGGCCGAACGATGGCGTCCATCGGGCCGCAGGCGGGGCGTTCTTTCTCAATCCAGCCCACCTTGTCAATGCTTAACATGGCAAAACCTTTCATATGTACCCTCCTTTTTTGCGGCGGCAAATTCCGATTGCCGCCTGTCTCATAGAAGCCGCGGTCCCGAATTTTGGCTCTTTTCGGGGCCGTTGATCGCGCCGCTGGGAAATCTTCCCCCGGCACGGCCAAATCTGACAAAATTACTCTGATTTAATTGTAGCATAGAACAAAATTTTTCGCAATTATCCTGTTTCGTATTTATTTATGTAATGATATGTATACAAAATCCAACTCATTGTATTTTAATATTACTCCATGAAGCGACGCCGGCTGACAGGATGAGATGGTTTTGGGTATCCACTTAACAAAGGCAAGCATACGCGCTGCCGGCGCTTAGTGGTTATGGTACTATATGAACACTTAGGGAGCGTCAGAGCGCGAGCATAGTGAGAATATGTGCCTAACCACTTGGCAAAGATGAGCGAAGCGAAGTCTGCGCTTAGTGGTTATGGTATAATGAAGCTAACTCGTCAACAGGAAAGCGTAATAAACTTTTTTTGTGCCGGTATTGGCTAAGTGCTATGTAAAGAAAGGAGCGGAGGAAGATGCACGCAGTGGAAAAACTGCTGGCGGAAAAAGCCGGGCGAAAGGAGGTCCGGCCGGGGGAAATCGTCAACTGCGACGTGGATTTAGCGGGGATCAACGATCTCTATTTGCAGACGGTACGGTCATTTTTTGAGATGGGCGGGGAGCGGGTCTTTGATCCCGATAAGATCGTGATGTTTTTTGATCATTACGCGCCCTGCGCCACCATCACCCAGGCGGAAAATCACAAGCAGTTCCGGGAATTCTGCTTTTCGCAGGGGATCGAGAAGCTGATGGACATTGATCAGGGCGTATGTCATCAGGTGTTGGCGGATAAGGGCTGGGTGCATCCCGGGGAGATCGTGGTGGTGACGGACTCCCATACGACGACCCACGGGGCTTTCGGCGCTTTTGGCACCGGGGTGGGGGCCACGGATTTGGCGACCATCATGATCACAGGAAAGCTGTGGTTCATGGTGCCGGAGATCTTTCGCATCCATTTGGTGGGAAAACGCGCCCCGGGGGTCTACGCCAAGGACATCATCCTCCACATCATCGGCGATTTAGGTGCGGATTATGGCGTCTACAAAGCGGTGGAGTTTACCGGTCCGGTGGTGGCGGATTTGAGCGTCTCGGAGCGCATGTGCCTGTGCAATATGACCACGGAAATGGGCTGCAAGACGAGCTATATCCAGCCGGATGCGGTGACCATGGCATTTTTGCAAAAGCATGTGACCCGGCCCTACAAGATTTACGATACGGACGAGGGATACCCCTACGCGGCGGAACTTACCTATGACGTGAGCGAGATTCCCCCGCAGGTGGCGGCGCCCTCCAGCGTAGACAATGTGTTCCCGTTGGAACAATATGCCGGCACTTCCATCGACGAAGCGTACCTTGGTTCATGTACCGGCGGGCGGCTGGAGGATTTAGCCGTCGCGGCTCAGATTCTGCGGGGAAAGCATCTGCCGAAAACGACCCGGATGATCGTCGTCCCGGCGTCGAAACAGGTGATGGAAGACGCCATGGCGCAGGGCTATATCCAAGAGCTGATGACGGCGGGCTGTACGGTGACGGCCCCGGGCTGCGCGGCCTGTCTCGGCGTTCATCAGGGGATGCTGGCGGGGGGCGAGGTTTGCATCAGCTCCACGAACCGCAATTTCCCCGGGCGCATGGGACATGTGGACGGCCGGATTTTTTTAGCGTCTCCGGCGGCGGTGGCAGCGTCGGCGGTGGCGGGTCGGATCGCCGATCCCACGGCATATTTATGAGGGAAAAACGGGAGGGATGACCATGGCTGTCAGAGGCAAAGCCTTCGTGTTTGGCAAAAATATTGATACCGATCAGATATATCCGGGGCGGTTCGTGGAATACACCGATGTGGAAGAAGTGAAGAAATACGCGATGTATGGCGCGGACGAGGATTTCGTCAAAAAGTTTCAGCCCGGGGACATCATCGTAGCGGGGACGAATTTCGGCTGCGGTTCCTCCCGGGAACATGCCGCTATCACCCTGAAAGCGGTGGGGGTGGGGGCGATTTTAGCCGAATCCTTCGGCCGCATCTTCTTTCGCAACGCTATCAATTTAGGCGTACCGGCCATCAGCTGCCGGGATATTACCCGCATCGTCAAAGAAGGGGATGAGGTGGAGGTAGATATTGAGAGCGGTGCGATTAAAAATTGGACGACGGGAGAGACGGCGCAGGCGGTACCCATGTCGCCTTACGTCATGAACATTCTCCAAAGCGGCGGCATTAAGCCGATGATTAAAGCGATGCAGGAGAAGAAAAAGCACGGCGGTTAAGCGGCGCCAAGGTGATAAAAATACGGCGTCTTTGGCGGCGCCGTATTTTTATATGATGCGGGCTGTCTGCCTCATGAGAGGCGGTGGCTTCGGGTCGAAAACTGTGGTATTATATGAACACTTAGTAAACGTGGCCGCAGAAAAGTGCGAAATTGGTGAGAATATATGCCTGACCGCTTGACAACGGCCAGGGCCGCGCCGTTTGTATTCAGAAGTCAGGTAAAATAGCAGCGTGGCAGGGGAGAGGCAGAAGCGATGGGGGTATTTCCTTATCCGGTGCAGTATTTTAGCTGCAAGGATTTTGATAAGACGCCGGAAGATCTGCAAAAGATGTTGGAATATTTAGCGCGCGTCGGCGCGGGCGCGGCGGGGCCGGTAGCAGGAGAAACCGGCCTTCCCGGGCTGAAGCTGGATTTTAACGACGGGGTGCGCCTTGAGGTTCCGCCGGGGCCGTGGCATGTTCGCATCGGGGATCATGCTTCGGGATTGATCTTTTACGATCAGGACGTCGCGGCGACGGTGGTGATCTCCATGGAGAAGTATTATATTCCTTGGGAGATCGAGGTCAGTTACGAGGGCCAGCCGGTCTTTGCCCACGTTTTTGACCTGCGGGGGCAAAAGGTACGGCTCATCGTGAGCAGCGATCTCCTGGGGGATATGCAGTCCTTTTTGCCTTATATTCCCCATGTCCGGGATTATTACGGGGCGGAGGTGTATTATTGGCTGAGCCCTGTCATGCACCAGGTCTGCCGGCGGCTCTACCCGGAGATTCCTCTTCAGGAGAAGCGGGACGAGGATACCTACGCCACCTTTTACCTCAATGCCAGCCTCGATTTCCCCGGCGCCGCACCCTTTGACGGACGGCAGATCCCCATGACCCAGACGGGGCAGATGATTTTAGGCCTGCCGGAGGAGGCGCCGCCGGCGCCGTGGCCGAAAGGAGAGCGTCGGATCAAAGAGCCCTATGTGTGTCTTGGCGTCCAGTCCTCCAGCGTGACGAAAGGGTGGCTTTATCCTGGCGGCTGGGATGAGGTGGCGGCCTATCTGAAGTCGATGGGCTATCGCGTGCTGTGTATCGATCGGGAGCGGGCGGCGGAGGGACATGGCTACCGGGTGGTCATGCCGGCGGAGGCGGAGGATTTTACGGGGGATCGTCCTCTCATTGAGCGGGCGGACATGCTTTCCCATGCGGAATTTTTTGTGGGCCTGCCCAGCGGCCTCTCATGGCTGGCGCGGACAGCGGGCTGTCCGGTGGTGATGATCGGCGGATTTTCCCTCTACTGGTGTGAATTTCCCACGCCTTACCGGGTGTATAATCCCTTGGTATGCGGCGGCTGCTATAACGATGTACGGCTCTCCTGGAAGGAAACGATCTGTCCTCGGCAGATAGGAGTGCCAGAGCGGCAGTTTGAATGTTCGACAAAGATTACGCCCCGGATGGTGACGGCGGCCATCGACCGTCTGCGTCGGGATCGGGGGGCGAAGCGGTAAAGGACGGCCCGAGAATATTTTCGGGCCGTGAGAAATTTCGGCGAGACGCCGCATCGACGGCGCTTACACGAAGGAGGAAACGATATGACACCGTGGGAAAAGTATCGACAGGTGGCGCGAGAAGCCGTCGGTACCGGGTGGGCGCTCTTGACGCTCATTTTGTTTTGGTGCGCGGCGGGGTTTGGACTTGCTCATGTGCCGGTGACCTTTGCTCATGTGCCTCTCTGGGTCTGGGCGGCCATCGGTGGGACGTGGTTTCTGGCGGTTTTCTTGGTGAAGTTTTTGACGGCGAAGGTCTTTCGGGACATGGCGCTGGACGAGGAGGCTGACCATGACGGGCGGTAATCTTTGGAGGCTGACGCCGCTCCTCTTCTTCATGGCCCTCATGCTGCTCGTGGGCTTTTGGGTGCGCTATCAGCAGCGGGCCGGGCTGGCGCAGAATTTCGTGGCGCAGTATTTCATCGGCAATCGGGAATTGGGCGGCTTCGTTCTGGCCATGACCACGGTGGCGACGTACAGCTCGGTGAGTTCCTTCGTAGGCGGTCCGGGCATGGCTTGGAAGGTGGGCTTTGGCTGGCTCTACATGGCCATCGTGCAGGTGACGGCCATCTTTTTGGTCTTAGGCATTTTCGGCAAACGGGTGGCGATCCTTTCCCGGCGCTTCAAAGCGGTGACGGTGGTGGACATCCTCCGGGAGCGCTTTCAGTCGGATGCTTTGGCGGGGACGGCGGCGTTTATCATCGTGCTGTTTTTCTGCGGCACCATGACGGCGCAATTCGTGGGGGGCGCGAAGCTTTTTGAGACGGTGACGGGATACAGCTACACGGCGGGGCTGACGCTTTTCGCGCTGGTGGTGGTGGCCTATACCGCCGTAGGCGGCTTTCGGGCGGTGGCACTGACGGATACAGCCTGCGCGGTGATGATGATGGCGGGCATCGTTCTTCTCCTGTACCACATTTTAGAAGCGGGGGGCGGCTACGACGCCATCATGACTCATATCGCGGTGCATCATCCGGCGATGCTTGAGCCGCTTTCGGCGGGGGATATGCCCCTGGGGCTTTACTTTACCCAGTGGCTTTTGGTGGGGATCTGCACCATCGCCCTCCCCCAGTCGGTGGTGCGGGGCATCAGCTATCGGGATACGAAGAGCCTGCACCGGGCCATGATGATCGGCACAGTGGTCATCGGTTTTATGACGGTGGGGGTTAATCTCACAGGGATTTTGGCCCGGGGCGTTTTGACGGAAGACTTGGCCGTCTATGGCGGCGTTGACTACATCATCCCCCGCACCATCACGGCTACCATGCCGCCCCTCTTGGCGGGCGTCGCCATCGTGGGGCCCTTAGCCGCCTCCATTTCTACCATCTCCAGCCTTCTTTTGGTGGCGTCCTCAGCCATCGTCAAGGACGTCTACCTGCACCACAAGACGAAGAAGGGGGAAAGGGTGACGGATGGGCGGCTGCGCCTTTTGAGCATGGCGACGACGGCGGTCATCGGCGGCGTGGTGTTCACCATTGCCCTGGCGCCCCCCAGCGTGATATGGATCATCAACATGTTCGCCTTCGGCGGGCTGGAAACAGCGTTTTTCTGGACGCTGCTCTTCGGCCTGTTCTGGCGGCGGGCCAATACGCTGGGAGCGCTTCTCTCCACGGTGGGCGGCACGGCGGCCTACTGCCTGACCCAAGGGCTGGGCTTTAAGATCATGGGACTTCATCAGATTACCATCGGAATCACCGCATCCCTGCTCTTTTTCCTCTTGGGGGCGTATGTAGGGCGGCCGACGGAGGCGAAGGTGCTGGCGGTATTTTTCCCTACGAAGGAACGGCAGGAGACGTGTTCCCTCGTTGAAGGCGCGCGGGGTTCGAAAGTTTGATACAATATTGAGAAAACAGAGGCGAGGCAGGATGGCCAGGAGAGGCGTTTGGGCGGAAATTTCTTTAGGGGCGCTGCGGAGTAATCTGCGGGCGATACAGACAAAGGTCGCCGACGGGGCGAAATTCTGCGCCGTAGTGAAGGCAAATGGCTACGGACACGGCGCAATCGCCGTGGCGCAGGAAGCGGTGCGGGCGGGGGCAGACTATTTAGCGGTGGCGGTCTTGGATGAAGCCATGGAACTTCGGCGGGCGGGGTTTACCACGCCGATCCTGCTTCTCGGCCCTACCACGGCGGAAGAGGCGGATACCGTCGTCAGCTATGATGTGACCCAGGCGGTGGCGACGGTCAAGGCGGCGGAGATATTGAGCGCGGCGGCGCTTCGCCAGCATAAGACGGCGAAGGTTCATTTGGCCGTCGATACGGGAATGGGTCGCATCGGCGTCTATCCAGAGGCGGCGGGAGACGCCGCCTCTGCGATGGCGGCGCTTCCCGCCGTGGAATTGGAAGGGATGTTTTCTCACTTCGCCTTGGCGGACGCGCGGGATAAAAGCTACGCCAAGGAACAGTTCCACCGCTTTCAGCGCGCCATGGCAGAAGTTGAGGGGCGGGGGATTCCGATTCCGATCCGCCACATCGCGAACTCAGCGGCGATTTTGGAAATGCCGGAAACCCATTTAGACATGGTGCGGGCGGGGATCATTCTCTACGGTCTCTGGCCGTCGGAGGAAGTGCGGCGCAGCATCGACCTCTGCCCTCTGATGACGGTCAAGGCGAAGATCACCTATGTGAAGGATTTTCCCCAAGGGGAAACCATCAGCTACGGCCGAATTTTCACCGCTCCTCGGGATATGCGCGTCGCTACGCTCCCCCTCGGCTACGCTGACGGCTATACCCGCCTCTACACGGGCAAGGCCTCTGTGGAAGTGAAGGGACGGCGGGCGCTGGTGGTGGGGCGCATCTGCATGGATCAGTGCATGATCGACGTCACCGACATCCCCGACGTCGCCGTGGGCGATACCGTCACGATCTTTGGCTCGCCGACGCTCCCCATCGACGAAGCCGCCGCTTGGCTCGGCACTATCCACTACGAAGTCGTCTCCATGATGGCCCCGCGCATCCCGAGGGTGTATGTGGAATAGGAGATATCAGAGTGGAAAAGAGAGAGGCGCGTGTCCATGCGGCACGCGCCTCTCTCTTTTGGTAAGCATAAAAACAGTATGGTTGATGTGGGGGGATAGGGGACGCAGGATAAGCGTATCGCTTTTACACCAACCCGACCTTGGCGAAAAAGGAGTGGTAATATTCCGCCTTCTTCACCAGTTTCATGGGATAGGCCCGCGAGGTCGAGGGCAGGCGCGTCACCGACAATTTTCGGCCGTCGTACTCTGTCTCCGTCGTCTCACCTAAATGGAAATCCTTGTATTTCAGTCCTAAAATGCTAAAGAGGATCTCCGTCGCTTTGCCGCCTGTGGTGCAGATATGACGGCACTTGGGGATTTTCTTCAACACCGCCGCCAAATCCACCTTCTCCACTACGTCCAGAAATTCATCCGAAGCGTTATCATGCTCCCGTAACGCTCGCCGGACCGTCGGGCACGACGCGATCCCCTTCGCCGTCAAAAACGCCTTGATCTTATCCGCGTCAAAGGCCTTCTCGTTCTCCTTCTGAAAGTGCTGGGCATCGTCAAAAAATACCAGCCCATACACCCGCCACATATCGTTCTGGAAATTCGGATAATGAAATTGCATTGACCGTTTCTCCACCTTCGGCGGAAACGTCCCCATCATCATCACCGTAGCTGCCTTAGGCAAAAACGGCGGAAACGGCCGAACCTCAATGTTTGGCATGTGTATCATCCTTTCTTGTGTTTGTGGGAAATTGCAGGTTTGTGCGTTTGATATGCTATCTTAGGGGTCAGTAGGGGGTGTATTGTCACACCATAATGAATGTTATACGTTACGGCGATGGGGCATTGTTTTCCAAAAATTTACGCAGACTTCTTCATCAGGTCAGTGCACAGTAAGCCTGCTTTCCATTCTGAGGGCATGTATCCCAGCCGTAAGAGAGCGTGGCCAGCCCATTGGCAATGGTGGTCGTGGTGTCGTTATTGGTCAATCCTTAGGGCAATCGCTTCACAAAATCGGCTACAACGCCATTGAACTTTTCATGCTCCACATAGAACAGCATGTGCCCGCCGATTTGGAAGGGAACGAATTCCCCTTGGAGAATCTGCTTTGCGATCCACCTTCCGGCTTCGATGCCTTTAGGGAAGGTTCCGCTATTGCCGCTCATGACCAAGGTGGGGATGGTGATGGTCGGCAGCACATCGGTATAATCGCTGTACACATAGTCGCTGTAAAGGGCGATGCCGATATGGGTCGGGACGATCAAGGATTCCTCAATCATCCACTCCGTCCCGGACGGCATTTTCCCGTCGCCGAAAATATTCGCCAGAAACGCGCGGGTAAAAGCTTCTCTGTCCGAGGTGTAGTTTTTAACGAAAGCATTAAACCCTACAGCGTTATGATCCCTCATGCTGTGGCAGTTCCATTCGGCGCTGCTGAAAGGATAGGGGGTCATGTCGATGAGGCCAAGCCCGGAAAGATGGCCTTCTTCTGCGCCGAATTGCTTCCAATAGGACAGCATGAGGGGACCGCCCATCGACCAGCCCATCAGCATGACGTTTTCGAGAGCCAAGGCTTCAATGACTTCGTGAATGTCCATCGCCAATCGGTCAAGGGTATAGCCGTGCAGCCCCTTGGACGAAAGGCCATGCCCGCGAAGGTCAATGGTGACGATGCGAAAATTCTTCTTCAAAACGTCCACGTTGTTCACATAGAACTTACTGCTGACGCCCCAGCCATGCACGAGCAGAATCGGTTTTCCGTCGCCTTCCATTTGATAGTGAATGTACGCGCCATCGCTTGTCTTTACAAACCCCGTTGCCATCAAACGTCCCTTCCTTTCATCAAAAAATTAACCCTTCCGACAAGAACATAGTTCGCGCTTATTCTCGTTATTCCTTTAAATGTATACCTTTATTTCTTAAATTTTCTATGCAATCAGTCAGATATTCAATATTATGCTCTTTGTAAATTGGACTGCCTATAATTTCCTCTTTAAGATTATCGTACTTTTCTGCTGTCCTTCCTCTATAATTTTTATCTTTCCATTCCGCAGAAACATTATATCCTCTTTTTTCCATCTCCTCCATAACCAATATATGGTAAATAAAAAGATGATACGGGGAATATGTAAACACATAGTCCACAGTTTTATGTTTCTTTTTCCATCCATTGCCCCTCAGAGCACAACATTCCCTATGTTGTCCAAGAAGCTGATTTTTGGGCAATAAGTGGATAAGTTTTTCATGCCATAGTCTCATATTGTTCTCCTGTTAACAAGGTTGATTTTTCTAAGGAAACGCTGATAAACCACGGATAATAAGGCTCACGTTATCCACAGGCATAAATTCTACAGTTTCCCATCATGCAAAAAGTGCAAAATCATGCCCCTATTTCTTTCGTTTCTTCCCGAATTTCCCGTTTTATCGGGAATTTTCTGGAAGAAGGGCGCACTTAGGGAGCCCCCGTCCTCGATGCACTGCTGCGGGCAAAGACTTGCACACGTGCCGCAGCCAATGCAGGCCTCCGTGATGAAAAAGCCTTTTTCTGTAACAGGGGCTTTGCCAAGCGCAAGACTCTCGCGACAGATGGGACTTTTCCCGAGATCAAAGAATTCAATGCTCCCCTCCGCAATAACAAACGCCTCGAGGATATAACGCGTCTCCCCCGGATAGACCTCATTCATCAATGGATTCTCTTCAAAAATACGGTCAATCATCGTGTGCTGCTCCGCATCCGCAAGCCGCTCGGCACGCCCCATGAGGCGTACCGTCTGCCACTTGTCATTCAGTCCTGTTACAGCAACGGCGGAATTCGCCAGAAGCTCTGCATAGAAATCCTTGCCGCGTGCTGTGCAAAAGAAGGGGCGTCCCTCCTCCACCAACATCACATCAATAATCCGCACTGCGGGCAGACCGTTTCTATCAATCGTTGCAAAGGCGCAGTCCCGTACGCCGCGCAGAAGCTCCAGACATTCCTGGCTCCCCATATAATACCAGCCTCTCCTTCATGCCAAATATAAGAAAATCATAACATAGAATATGCCATGCTGCCTAATGATTCTTTGCAAAAAGAGATTCCAAGCGCCAAATATGACAAATGGAATCCCTTTTTTATGAATATTTATTGATCTGTCTGAGCAAGTGTGCAGCAGTAATCTTCAAACTCCTCCCTGTCCGCATAGGATGAAAAAGCACGAGCGTTATTCCCCTCATGCAAGCAGCACTGCGACTTTCTCTTACTTTTAATTGTCTCTGGCGGTTCAATTATTTGGAATCCTACTCAACTCCAAGGGATTGTGCTGACAATCGCCTGCACGGCTTCGACGGGGAGCGGCTCTTCGAACGAGAGAGAGAATGTATAGCCGCCGCGGGACCAGAGGGCGAGGCTGACAAGTTTTTCGCTGCCTTTGACGCGGATGTACTGGCGGCCAGTTTGAACCACCTGATTGACTTCATAGACTGTGTTGTCTCCGCTGATGTCCGAATCCCCCTTTGCCATGCGAAAGAGGATTTCCTTGCCTGCATCATTGCGGTAGAAGATCTCAGCGAGGCTCTTATCTATGACGATGATGTCCTTCTGCACATAGCCCACAGGCAAAAGTGTCGGCGTATAGACAGGAAGCCCGGCAACTGCCCATGCATCCCGCACGCTTGTATATTCAACGAGTGGCGAGGGCATTGCCTGCGTATATCCGCTGCCCACAAGGACTGCAGCGGCCGTAAGTCCCGCAATCAATACACGTTTCATTCCATGTGTTTTCACCGCACACCTCTCATTTCTTTGCTTTTGTTTTCTTCTGGAACACATCCTTCTTCTTATGCGCATTGCCCAGCATCTCCCGTGCATTCGCCAGGGCAGCCTCAGTGACATCATCACCGGACGCCATGCGTGCAATTTCTCGTACACGCTCCTCGTCTGAGAGGCATTCCACCTGCGTCACAGTCGCCTCCCCTTTAACACATTTAGAAATATACAGATGTGTATCCGCCATAGAGGCGATCTGAGGGAGGTGCGTGATACAGAGCACCTGCTTGTAATGTGCGACAAAGGCGATGCGCTCGGCAACCATCTGAGCGGTTCGTCCGCCGATGCCCGTATCAATCTCATCGAAGATCATGCTCGCTGTGCTGGTGTCACGCGCAGCGATGACTGTCTTGATAGCAAGTGCGATGCGTGAGAGTTCGCCGCCCGAAGCAATCTTCTCGATCGGTTTTTCTTCCTCACCGACGTTTGCGGAAAAGATCATTGTAAGGCTGTCCGCACCGCAGCTCGTGTATTTTCCCTCGGGTGAGACAAGAATATGAAAACGCGCCTTCGGCATACCGAGCTCCTGCAGTTTACGCTCAATCTCAGCAGAGAGTGCCGCGCCGGCCTTCTGTCTGCGCTCTGTGAGTTCTGCCGCAAGCCCCCGCAGTCTCTGGTACAATGCAGCAATATCCTCTTCCAATTTGGCCATATCTGCATCATAGTTGTCAACGGCCGCAAGCTCCCCGCGAATATCTGCCATACGCTCAAGTACGGTGGAGATGCTTCCGCCATATTTCTTTTTGAGCCGATCAATAACATCCATACGTGCCTGCACTTGATCAAGCCTTGCAGGATCCGTGTCAATGCCCTCCAGATAGTCCCGCACTTCATACGATGCCTCCTGCAGAGAAATGTAAGCTTCTCCAACCATCGTCTGCACATTCGAAAGGCCGTCATCATATCGTGCGATCTCATCCAGCACACGTGTAACCCGTGCAAGTGCAGAAAGTACAGCGATTCCTTCGGCACTGTCCTCACTGAGCAAATCGTGTGCTTCGGCGGCGTGTTCCGCAAGTTTTTCTGAATGGGAAAGCCGACGAATCTCAGCCGCGAGTTCCTCATCCTCACCCTCACGCAATTCTGCCTCAGCGATCTCGCGTTCCTGCCAGCGCAGCATATCCAGCCGCTCACTGATCCCTTCGATCTCCTCCGCACGTTCTGTTCGGAGCCTGGATTTCTCCTTCCACACTCCATAGACCTTCTGGTATTCCGCCAGGCATGCCGACAGATCACGATCCCCACCCTCGAGCAGCTGACGCTGTGTATCCTCGTGCAAAAGAGAAAGGTTCTCATTCTGCCCATGGATATCTACGAGGTGCAAAGCAATTTTTTTCAAAAAAGATAAAGTTACATGGCTGCCGTTGACAAGAATTGAGCTTTTTCCTATCCGCGAAACTTTGCGGATAATTATGAGTTCGTCATCGTATTCAATTTCCTGTTCTTCAAGCAGGGGCAGCATTTCATCTCTTTCATCAACGGAAAAGACAGCTTCAACGCGGAGAAAGTCACAGCCGCTGCGAATCATGTCGCTCGATATCCGCTGTCCGAGAATTGCACCGATCGCGTCGATGAGAATGGATTTTCCCGCGCCGGTTTCTCCGGTCAGGATATTCAGCCCGGAGCCGAACTCCACCGCAACCTCTTCGAGCAGGGCAAAATTCCATACGCGGAGGCTATGCAGCATTGCGTTCCCCTCCCATCAACGCAGCAGTGCCTGGATGCGTGCGGCCACAGATTCTGCTGCAGATTTCGGCTTGACCAGCAGGAAGATGCTGTCATCCCCCGCAACCGTGCCGAGGACTTCCGTCCATCCTGAGGAATCAAGTGCAGATGCTACCGTTGAAGCTCCTCCGGGGATGGTCTTGATCAGAACGATATTCTCGCTGAAGTCACAAAGAACTACATTGTCCTTGAAGAGCCGCTTCATCTTTCTCTCAGAGAAGCGCACACTCTCGCTTGGCGTCAAAGCATAGCGATAGCGGCCGTTGCCGGCAGGAACCTTAACGAGATAAAGTTCCTTAATATCGCGCGATATTGTTGCCTGCGTAACGCGCACATGACGCACTCGCAGAGCCTCCGCAAGGGCATCCTGCGTCTCAATGATCTCCTCTTCAATGATTTTCTTGATAAGGTCGTGGCGTCGACTTTTCATTCCGCTCTCTCCTAGCAATTTCTCCAGAGTTTTGTCCGCAGTGTCTGATAGTAGTCCTTGTCCTCGAATTTAATGATCCCCGCCCGCACATCCGAGCATTTCACGGTAACAATATCATCCGGATGAATCGTTGTCGTCTCCTGCCCGTCCAATGTGACAATGATGCTCTGCCGCATATCGAGCAGGTGGATATGCACGACATCCTCCTCGCGAATGATGAGCGGACGGATATTGAGCGTATGCGCACAGATCGGTGTGAGAATCAGTCCCTTTACCATCGGATTGATGATGGGCCCGCCTGCCGAGAGCGAATACGCCGTAGATCCCGTCGGCGATGCGACAATGAATCCGTCTGCCTTGCATTCGACGAGCGGCGTTTTGTTCACCGTCAGTCCGAGCGAAATAATGCGCGCGACATCGCCCTTAGTCACAACGATGTCATTGATTGCATAGCCGAGAAAATGCTCCGCTCCCTCCTTTGTCACATAGCCCGCAAGAAAAGGCCGCCATTCTATATGGTAGCTGCCTTCACAGAGCTTTTCCAGCTTCTCCTCCAGCTCATTCTGCTCGATGTCCGCCATAAAGCCGAGCGTCCCCATATTGATGCCGCAGACAGGAACCGGGTTCTCGGCATATCTGCGGCAAATGCCGAGCAGCGTTCCGTCGCCGCCGAGACTGAGTGCAAAATCTGCCGGCAGATGCTCAATATCATCGACGCCGTATTCTTCCATGCCGAACTCAACGGCGCGCTCGCGAGACAAAATCATGCGCGCATCCCGTGCAGAAAAGAATTTACGAATGCGAAGCAGAACCTGCCGCGTCTCCGGCTTGATCAAATTCGGAAAAATTGCAACCGTCAACATAGAAATCTAAGCACCTCATCCATCCAGCGTCCGATGCGCCTCTGCCACAACGGCAGCGACCGTGTTCTCACCGAATCCCGCACTGTGGGCCCCTCCCATCGTCAGATGCAGAAGATATTCGATGTTCCCCTTTGGCCCCTTGATCGGTGAGAACGTAAGACCGGAGGCAATAAATCCGAGATCCTCTGCCACAGTAAGGACCGCACGAATAACGGACGTATGCACTGTCGGATCGCGTACGACGCCGTTCTTGCCTACATGCTCTTTCCCCGCTTCAAACTGCGGCTTGATGAGCGCAATCGTTTCTCCGTCGTCCTTGAGCAGTATACGAACAACCGGCAGCACCTTATCGAGCGAGATAAATGCCACATCGATCGAGGCAAAATCAAGCGGCTGTCCCAATGTCTCTGCCGTGACATTTCGAATATTTGTCCGCTCCATGTTGACGACGCGCGTATCCGTGCGCAGTTTCCAATCGAGCTGCCCGTAGCCGACATCAATCGCATAGACCTTTGCCGCACCGTTCTGCAGCATACAGTCTGTAAATCCGCCCGTCGAAGCACCAATGTCTGCCGCAATTTTCCCAGTAAGGACTGTGCCGAATGATTCCAGTCCCTTGGCCAGCTTCAATCCGCCGCGGCTGACATAGGGCAGATCTTCCCCCACGACACGCAATGAGGACAGAGGCGAGACCGTCGTCCCCGCCTTATCGACACGCTGCTCGTCGACCAGTACCTGACCGGCCATAATGAGCCGCTTCGCACGCTCGCGGCTCGCGGCAAAGCCCCGCGCCACAAGCAAAAGATCCAACCGCTCTTTTTTCAAAATATCGCCTACTGTTTTCGATTTACGAGATATGATACTAGCTCCCGCAGAAAGGATGCTTCCGAACCGAAGACGGCAAGCGCTGCAAGGGCTTCATCCACGGTGCGCCGAGCAAGCTCCTGCGCCGCAGAAAGAGAGGTCAGCGTCACATAGGTCGACTTATGGTTTTTCTCATCGCTTCCAACCGGCTTCCCAATATCCTCTGCATTTCCAACCACATCGAGGATGTCATCCGTGATTTGGAAGGCCAGGCCAAAATGATCAGCATATGCTGTAAGTGCTGCAAGCTGCTGTTCGGACGCCCCTCCAAGAATCGCGCCGCTGCGCAGTGCCGCATGAAAGAGCGCGCCTGTCTTGCCCATATGAACACGTCGGAGCTCATCCAACGAGATCGTTTTATTCTCTGCCTGCAGATCGAGCACCTGTCCTCCGACCATGCCCTCGGCCCCTGCCGCCCGACTGATCTCATCTACTACGCGCAGCAGCGATGCAGCGGGAACATCCTTTTGACGGAGAAGTACTGTAAAGGCGAGCGTAAGAAGTGCATCCCCCGCAAGAATCGCGATGCCATCGCCGTAGACCTTGTGATTTGTCAGCTTTCCGCGGCGGTAGTCATCGTTGTCCATCGCGGGAAGGTCGTCATGGATGAGTGAATAGGTGTGAATCATCTCTAATGCGCACGCCGCAGGCAGCAGCTTCGTACCGTCTGAGCCCACAGCATCCGCCGCAGCCATCAGCAAAATAGGTCGCAGGCGCTTCCCCCCTGCCATCAGACTATATTCCATTGCCTCCCGCAGGGTATTATCCAGGATATCCGTCTTTGCCAGTTCATCCCGCAAGGCTCGCTCGATGAGCTCCTGACGATTCCGCCAAAGTTCTTTCATCTCAGCCCCCGATCTGCAGTTCTTCTTCCACGACGCCAGACGCTGATTCTTTGACCAGAAGGTCCATCGTCTCTTCAGCACGCTTCAAAGACTTCATGCAGAAATCAGATAGCTTAATCCCCTCGGAATATTTTGCCATCAGGTCTGCCAACGGTAGATCTCCAGTCTCAATCTCAGAGACAATATGCTCCAGTTCACCAAGTGCATCCTCGAATGTCATCTCTTTTTTACGTGCCATTCTGCTTCTCCTTTGCCTTAACCACAGCAGATATTTTCCCATCCGCAAATGTGATATTCAAATGATCTCCAATGGACAGCTCCTTCGCTCTGCTCACCGTTCTCCCATCTTTCTCGACGATGCTGAATCCTCGGTACAGAATCTGCACAGGATTAAGCAGCTCAAGCCGCTTCAAAATGAGTTCAAGATGATGCCGCGTATTCGTACGCTGTTCCTTGACAGCGCGATAAAGCTGCTCCGTCACATGATCGGTATGTTGAATTGGAGCGGAAAGCAAGAAGCCCGGATTCCTGCGCCACGGGCGGTCCGTAAGACTTTCCAAATACGACATGCGATGACCCATCTGGCGTTTCCTTCCCGCGGAAAGACGTGTAAGGAGACCCGCGGCATATTGACACAGCTCGCCTGCATCCGGAACCGCAAGCTCCGCAGCCTGTGAAGGAGTTGCTGCACGCCGATCGCTAACGAAATCCGCCAGCGTCGTATCTGTCTCATGTCCCACAGCGGAGATCACCGGAATTTTCGAATCATAGATCGCGCGCACAACGATTTCCTCATTGAATGCCCAGAGGTCTTCTGCTGATCCTCCTCCGCGTCCCACAATGAGAACATCTACTGGATATTTCCTGTTGAAAAATTTCACCGCCCCTGCAATCTGCCCTGCTGCCTCTGTCCCCTGCACGAGGACAGGGCAAAGAATCAACTGGATGCCGGGCCAGCGCCGCTTAGTCACCTTATGAATATCACGCAGGACCGCACCAGCAGATGAGGTAACGATGCCAACGCGGCGCGGGAAACGGGGCAGAGGCTGTTTATGCGTTTCATCGAAAAGCCCCTCGGCAGCAAGCCTCTCCTTGAGCTGTTCAAAAGCAAGCGCAAGAGCTCCTGCTCCCTCCGGGGTTAATGAATTCACATAGAGTTGATAGACACCGTCACGCTCATAGACAGACACACTGCCGCCCGCAATGACCTGCATCCCGTTCTCCGGCGTAAAGCGCAGATTTCGCGCATAGCCGTTGAACATAACGCATTTCATACTCGCCTCGGCGTCTTTCAGCGTAAAATAACAATGTCCGGAAGGATACCGCTTAAAATTGGAAAGTTCACCGCGAATCAGAATAGCCGAGAGGATCTCTTCCCCCTCGAATAGTCCCTTGATATATTGCGTTACATCACTGACACTATGAACAGTCATAAAACACCTTTCTGCACTGATAAAAAAAGAACCATTGCACGAAACGGTCGCGCAACGGATTCTTTTTTCAGCTCTTTTAAGACTGAACAGCCTTCTGCATCGCGGCAAGGATACCGTTTACATAGCGGCCCGCGTCATCCGAGCCATATTTTTTTGCCAGCTCGACAGCCTCGTTAATCGCAACCGGAGGATCAATCCGCTCCTCTTGATAGCGCATTTCATAATATGCCATACGAATAAGGTTGCGATCCACAGCCGCCATGCGGCGAAGCTTCCACTCCTTCGCCATTCGTTCAATCTCAGCGTCAATCTCGGAAAGGAACGACCTCGTCCCATGCACAAGATTATGCGCGTAGGGAAGATCCTCCTCCGTAATTCCGTCCACCTCATCAATTGCAAGATCGCTCACACGCTCTTCACACGCCTTATCCGCATCGAACTCCAACTGAAACAGAGTTAGGAGAGCGGCTTCCCGCGCGCTCCTTCGGCTCATGGCATTCTCCGAAACAGCCGATGCAGTGCAGACGTGTCAATGAGTTCCGTCCAACTGCCGGCACGCTCTGCTTGTAAGCCGATATACATGCCGACAGCTGCACAGAGGAGGACAAATACGATATGCCAAAAGCCAAAGAGCAAAACGCATATGCCAAAGATCGCTCCCAACAAAAGCCCCAGCGTTCGTCCACGATGACGCAGCCATTGATCTTGCAGGAAAAGCAGTACATATTCCTTCATGCAATTCCCTCACTAAGATATAGATCGTTTCGACTGAGATGCATTCGAAATCTCGGCGACGCGAATAATCACCGGGATATCTGAAATGCCAAGCACATCCTGGAGATTCCGACGCACATTCTGTGTCAGTTCCTCCGTTATTGCATTTAAGTTCGTCCGATCTGCCAGAGTGATTTTGAGTTCCACCTGCATCGGCGCCGCTGCAGAATCCTTTCTCATATCATGGACAGAAACAACGGCAACCGCCTCACGAATCCCCTGCATAGAGAGCGCTACGCGCTCCACAATGCCGCGCACGGCAGAAACAGCAACCTGAACGGCGCCGGCCGGTGTGTCGATGACCATGAACTCACCATGTGTTCGACTGCTGGGATTCGAAGTTCTGGAAAAGACAGCAAAGAAAAGCTTGAGGCTAACCAAAAATGCAATGGCACACACCACCAAAAGCTCTTGTCGAGACAGCGCATAACGCAGCTCGTTCAGCCAAACGCCCTCCGGAATGATACGCAGCGCAACAGCAACGACCGCTATTGACAGCGCCATTGTAAACAACGCGTAGGGCAAGAGGAATAAGCGATTCAGTATTCCCATCGTTAGTTCCTCGTACGCTCAGCGTACACGGACTTCCTCGGCCTTCGGCTCCTCTTCGGGGAAACCGACGCCCTGCACGTGCACGTTGACCTCGACCACTGTGAGACCGGTCATTGCCTCAATTGCCCGTTTCACATTCTCCTGTGCTGCAAGAGCAACTTCGGGGATACGAATGCCATACTTCACGATGATATAGAGGTCGACAGCAGCTTCCTTTTCACCAACCTCGACTTTGACACCCTTGGAAAAGTTCTTGCGTCCGAGGATCTCTGCGATACCGCCGGCAAGACCGCCGCTCATACCTGCAATACCCTCAACCTCAGTCGTAGCAAGACCTGCAATGATACTGACGACTTCATCCGCCACACGAATCGTGCCGAGCCCTGTCTCCTTTTTCACTGCGTTCTTCTCATTTTCCATATTCATATCCTCCATTCTCAAGCAAAGAGATCGCTTATGCGCGCTCAATGTAGTTGCCCGTACGCGTATCAATGCGGAGCACATCACCCTCATTGATAAAGAGCGGAACGCGCACCTCATAGCCGGTCTCGACCTTTGCCATCTTGGTTGCACCCGTCGCTGTATTGCCCTTGACACTTGGTTCGCACTCAATGACCTTAAGGCTTACAGAATTCGGCAGCTGAATACCAATGATACGGCCCTTGAACTGCTGAACTGCAACTTCCATATTCTCCATGAGATAGTTCAGCGCATCCCCGAGCTGCTCGCGCGTAAGCTCAGTCTGCTCATAGGTTTCCGTATTCATGAACGTATAGACGCCGTCGGCCTCATAGAGATACTGCATCGTATGCGTCTCGAGGTGTGCGGCCGGCATTTTCTCGTTCGGATTGAAGGTACGCTCTACCACCGCGCCGGTTTCGACATTCTTGATCTTGGTACGGACGAACGCTGCACCCTTTCCCGGCTTTACATGCTGGAAATCGACAATCTGCCAGACACCTCCATCGTATTCAATGGTAAGGCCTGTCCGGAAATCGGTGCTGTTAATCATAGATTCGTTCCTCCATACATTACATCATCTCTGCATATTATAGCGGTTTTATATGCAAATTTCAATAAATTCTTTTGGCGCGCGCGTTAGCGCTTCTGCACCGCCCGGCGTAACAAGCACTGTGTCCTCGATGCGAATGCCGCCCCATCCCGGAATGTATACACCAGGCTCGTCCGTAATGAGCATATTCGGCCGCAAAATATCATTGCCCGACTTTGAGAGACGAGGTTCCTCATGGATCTCCAGTCCAAGACTATGTCCAAGCCCATGCCCAAAGTATTGATCAAGCGCTTCTTCCGCAAGGGAGTCCCGCGCAATGCGGTCGACCTCTATTCCCGTCACCCCGGGGCGGATCGCCGCAAGTGCGCGCTGCTGCGCCGTCATGACTGCATTATAGAGAGTACGCTGGCGCGGATCCGCATGCCCCACGCTGACCGTTCGCGTAATGTCTGAATGGTATCCCATACAGACGGCGCCAAAGTCCATCGTCACGAGTTCCCCGCAGGCAATCTTTTTCTCGCTTGCCACACCATGCGGAAGGCTGCCGCGGACTCCGGAAGCGACGATTGTTTGAAACGCCGGTCGTTCAGAGCCCTCACGCTGCATGAAATGCTCCATTTCGGCAGCGACCTCCAACTCCGTCATGCCCGGTTCAATGTACGTAAGAATATGGGCAAAGGCTGCATCGGCGATTGCGCATGCACGCCGGATAAGGGCAATCTCATCCGCGTCCTTTACTTGACGAAGGCGGTCAAGCGTCAGCGATGTATCGAAGGATATCTCTCCAAGGAGTTCCTTCAGCTTCTCATAAGCGTCATAAACAAGCGCACTGCCCTCAAATCCGAGCGCAAGCACGCCGCAGTCCGCTGCGATCTCGGCAGCCTTCCGATAGAGTCCATCCCTCTGCTCGACGATTTCATAGTCCGGTGCCTGCACCGCAGCCTGCTCGGTGTAACGGCTGTCTGTCACAAGCACAAGGCGGTCATGTGTTACGATAAGCACCGTCGAATCACCACGAAATCCGCTGAAATAATGGAGGTTCTCCTCCTTTGTAATAAGGACGGCATCCACAATCTTCTGTGAAAGGAGCGCCCGCAGGCGGGCGATACGATCTGTCATGCTCATCGCGCATCCCCTGTCCGGCAGATGATTGCCTCAAGCGCAGCCATATAACTCTCCGTTCCAAGCCCTGTAATCTGTCCGAGAGCGACGGGGGCAATCACCGATGTATGCCGGAACTCCTCACGCTGATGAATATTCGAGAGATGCACCTCAATAACAGGAACCTCCGCCGCTGTAATCGCATCGCGAATGGCAATGCTGTAATGTGTAAAGGCGGCGGCATTCAGGATGATATAGGAAACATTTCCGCGCGCTGCCTGAATCGCATCTACAAGAACACCTTCATGATTTGATTGTAAAAATTCAATGTCCAGTCCTGCGCTCTCGGCACGGCGGCGCAGGCGCTCATTGATATCCGCAAGTGTTAAAGTCCCGTAGATCTCGGGCTCCCGCGTTCCAAGCAGGTTGAGATTCGGACCGTTCAGTACAAGTATTTTTTCCATAGAAGCTCCTAGTATCGAATCGAAAAGTCGCGCTCACCGAAAACAGGGCTGCGCTCCTCCATATCAAGACGTTCCACACGGACGAAATAGTTGCCCGCGCGTATTGCCGCAAATACTGCCTCGACTGCAGAAGCAGTCCCCTGCAGTTCCATCGTCACGGTGCCGTCCGGCATATTCATCACCCATCCTGTGATGTCATTCATCACCGCCTGCTGACGGACGAACATGCGGAATCCTACGCCCTGCACACGCCCTGCGGCACATGCAAAGCGGCGAATGATATCTGTCATGACATCTTCTCCTTTTTGACCGGGGCATCACGGCGCAAAATACTGTACGGTTCGACAGCCTGCGCCATCCGTATCCGAATAATCTGCTGCGGATGCGGCGCCGTCTCAATCGGGCGCCCATTCTCATCCCACATCTCTGCAAGCTTCTGGTGAAAGAGTGTTCCGCGAGGCTGAAAAAACTCGATCTTCTCCCCAAGATGCATATGATTGCGCTGCTCTATGGCAGCAAGATGTGTCTCCGGATCATAAGAGCGCACAAGTCCGACGAATTCCGAAGTCTGCTCGTAGGAAGACGAACCGTAGATCTGATCCGCCTCCGTCGTCCTTCCAAAGAAAAACCCCGTCGTATAGGCGCGGTGAGAAACCTTCTCCAACTCCTCCATCCACTCTGGCTGCACGATGCAGCATCCTCCCGAGAGGCAGGAATCCAGTGCCATGCGATATGCCTTGACAACGCTTGCAGCATAGTGAACACTTTTCATGCGCCCCTCAATTTTCAGACTGTCAATCCCGCAGGCAACCACCTCATCCAGATACGGCAAAAGGCACAGGTCCTTCGAGTTCATGATATAAGTGCCGTGCTCGTCCTCCGCAATCGGATAGTATTCCCCGGGGCGTGATTCCTCAACCAGCGCGTACTTCCATCGGCAAGACTGGGCGCACCTGCCGCGGTTGGCATCGCGTCCTGTAAAATATGCACTAAGGAGGCAGCGGCCCGAATAGGAGATGCACATTGCCCCATGTACAAAGAGCTCAAGCTCCACATCTGTATGCCGGCGAATCTCACGAATCTCCTCACGTGAAAGCTCACGGGCAAGCACCACCCGCTCTGCACCAAGTTCCTGCCACGCCTGCACCGTCCGCCAATTTACATTGTTCGCCTGCGTACTAATATGCACGGGCAGATGAGGCGCCGCCTCGCGCGCAAGCATAAAAGCACCCAGATCGGCAACGAGGACAGCATCTACGGATGCATCCGCAAGAAAGCGCAAATAATCCGGCAAAGACACAAGATCCTCATTATGCGGGAATACATTGACCGTTACATAAATCTTCTTCCCTTGCGCATGCGCAAGCCGAACTGCTTCGCAAATCTCCTCCCGCGTAAAATTACCGCCAAAGGCGCGCAGGCCGAACTGTTCACCGCCGAGATATGCCGCATCTGCGCCGTAACAAAGCGCCATCTGCAGTTTTTCCATGGTTCCCGCGGGCGCCAGCAGCTCAGGTCTCCGTCTCATCCATTCGCCTCCGCTGATCGGTCATCATCGCACCTGTTCAACCAGCGCGAGATGATCCGCATAATTCGTCGCATAGTAATTATTGCCGTCGCGGTCTGCAACAAAATACAGATAATCCGTGTCGGCGGGATACAGCACTGCCATGAGTGATGCCGTTCCGGGGTTCGCAATCGGTCCAGGCGGCAGGCCGATATTTTGATAGGTATTGTAAGGAGAGTCAATCTCGGTATCGCGATAGAGCAAATCTTCCTTCGGCGCATCAAGGAGATACTGCACGGTCGGATCCGCCTGCAGGGGCATGCCGACACGCAGGCGTTTCAAAAAGATCTGCGCGATGATCGGACGATCCTCTTCGTGATATGCCTCTTTCTCTACAAGAGAGGCGAGCGTAACGAGCTCGTAGACAGAAAGGTTCATCTCCCTTGCATGGTCACGCATCTCCTGCGTCAGACGGCGGTCAAAGTTCTCCGCCATCATTTCCATAATCTTATTTGCATCAAAAGAGCCGTTGATCTCGTAAGTATCTGGAAAGAGGAATCCCTCCGCCGCATAGCGCACGCCCTCATGCGCCTCTACATAAGGATAAGGTCGGTAATCTTTGGCGAGTGCAATAAAATCATCCGCCTTCACCAGGCCCTCATCCTCGAGCCGTGCGGCAATATCGCGCACGCTGAATCCTTCCGGAATCACAAAGCGTATGACAACCGTATTCCCGTAGACCAGAGTCTCCAAAGCGTCACGCGGTGTCATATCCGTATGAAGAGCAAATGTGCCGCTCTTGACTTTGTTCTCAAATCCGTTCAATTTCGCCGTCAGCCAGAACTTCATCTCACTGTCGATCACGCCGCGCTCGTGCAGCTCTTTGCCGATTTCACTGACGCTCATACCGGGACGAACGGTAAAGTAGACTGGTGTTCCGTTCTCGCTCATCTGAGAGGATGTCCCAAATGTTGGGATGAGCAAAAATACGATCAGAAGAAGTACGACAGCAAGCACAGGAATCCCGAACACAAGCTTTTTTTGTGATGGCGTCCCCTTGCCGCGATAGACGGCGTGCACTGCATCCTTCCATTCACCGCTGTTTAAGAAGTCGCGTATCCCCTGCAATGACTCCTTCAAACGAATCCTCCCTCTCTTTGTATATGGCTCCCTATGAAAAAGCTGTCATCCACTCTTGATGACAGCCGGCTGCATTTTCTCAGTCTTCCTCTTCGAGAAGCTCATATGCTCGGCGAACCGCATCGAATTCCTCATCGCTCGGGTCGGTATAGATGTCCTCGCCGTTTTCGTCTGCAACGATCTTTGCGATCGTCGCCTCATCACTCTCCTCAGCACCCTCAAGTTCCTCCTCCGATGAGGCAATGAGCTCAATGAGCACAGCAAAGCGATCCTCGCCGATGGGAATAATCATTTCCTCGCGATAGTACTGTTCCTCGCCCTCCTCATTTTCAATAACAACGATGACATCCTCATCTCGGAGTTCTTCATGCTCTGTCATTTTTCTGTTCTCCTTTTGTCTTGATGGAAACGGCATATTATTTCAGATGCTGCTGTCGATCCAAAAAGCCCTGTAAAATATATACCGCAGCCATTTTGTCAATGACCTTGCGCCGTTTCTTTCGTGAAACATCGCCTTCAAGCAGGGTGCGGGAGGCGGCGACCGTAGAAAGGCGCTCGTCCCAATAGTGTATCTCCATCATTGGAAAACGCTCTGCTGCATCCGCCATAAAGGCGCGTACCAACGCGCAGCGCTCCCCCTCTTGTCCGTTCATATGCTTCGGCAGTCCTGCGACCAAAGCATCCGCCTCATATTCCTGGATAAGTACCCCAAGGCGATTGAGATCGTCGGACAGATCCCTGCGCCTTATCGTCTCGACTCCCTGCGCCGTGAGTCCGAGAAGGTCGCTCACTGCGACGCCGATTGTCGCATCTCCAATATCAAGAGACATGTATCGTTTCACTGATCATGCTCCAGGTAGAAGCGCACAAGCTCATCGAGCAGCTCATCGCGCTCAAGACTCCGAATCTTGCTTCGTGCATCCCGATGACTCGTCACATACGCAGGATCACCGGACAGGAGATAGCCAACCAGCTGATTAATAGGGTTGTAGCCCTTCTCCCGCATCGCGGCACTAACCTCGCGTATAACAATATCCGCCTCCGGCTTATCCTCACCAAAGGAAAACATCATTGTTTTCTGTTCATCCATTTGATTCACCTCGCTGCATGAATAGAGTCCCTATATCCTTCCTTGCTGCACGGCATCCAGCGCTGCCAGCAGCGACGGATAAATACCCGCGCAGATCTCCCGCATCTCATCGGTCGGCGGCATTGTATCAGGAATCATCACCGGCGTGCACCCCGCTGCCGCTGCCCCGCGCAGACCGTTATAGCCATCTTCAAAAACATAACTGTCCATTGGCTGAATGCCGATGCGATCCAATGCGAGCAGGAAGATATCCGGCGCCGGTTTCCCATTTGCAACCAAATCGCCGCCGATAACGGCATCGAAGTATTCATACAGTCCGCTCTGTTTCAAATTCCGTTCAATCTGCTCACAGGTCGAACTGCTGGCCGTCGCCATACGAATACCGCGTGTGCGGAAGTACATGAGGATTTCACGTGCGCCTGTCATAACGGACAAATGCTTTGCCGCCTCATCACGAACGTATTCAATCACACGGCGGACATAGGCATCAGCATCTACTGTGGGATGATACTCGTGCACCAAGCGCCGCGTCAGATCGCCGCACGTCCCACAGCACGCTTTGCCGAGCTCCGGTTTGCGTTCGACGCCGAATTCATCGGCAATTACCGTCCATCCTCTCTGATACACCGTTTCCGTATCAAAGAGCAGGCCGTCCATATCAAAGATTGCGCCCTTTTTCATGAATACCTCCAACGATGCGGATGCTCATGTGCGAAATTATACGTCCGATATTACCATAAAACGGCAAAAAAGAAAAGGCGCAGCAAGGAAGGAAAGCATCACCCTTCGCCCCCCGGGAAAGCATTTCCGCCCAGTGTGCGCGTCACACTGTAGACATCCTTGAGCAGGCGCACACGGGTCATGACCTGCGTGATTTGGTCGATATTGCTGACGTTCAGTCCGAGCAGCACTGTTGACGTTTTGTTCCGGCGGTTCGGCATCGCGTTGACGGTATGGATATTCACCTTCATCTCAGCGGGTACGGCAAGGATCTCCGAGAGCATTCCGTTGCGGTCGTTGCAGATGACCTCGATCCCCACCGTATATTCCTTGTCAAGACCGATATCCCAACTGACCTCAATCATCCGTGTGACCTCGGTATCATTAAGGACGTTCGGGCAGTCCGAGCGGTGAACGGAGACTCCTCGGCCGCGTGTGATATAACCCGTGATCGGATCCCCGGGAATCGGGTTGCAGCAGCGCGCAAGACGTACAAGGTACCCTCCCTCGCCCTCGACAAGAACGCCGTGACTGGCCTTCTTGCGCTTCCCCCGACGAGGAGCTTTCAGCTCCGAGAGCATCTGCGACACCTCAGGCGGCGTACTGTCCTTGATCGACTGCTGATGCAGCTCAATGAGCTTCGTCATGACGCCGCGCAGGGACACACCGCCATAGCCGAGTGCAGCGAGCAGATCATCCTCGGTCTGCACATTAAGTTTCTCTGCAACCTTTCCGAGACGCTTCTCCGCAGTCAGTTCCTTGGGCGCGTAGCCGAGACGCTTTGCCTCGTCACGGATGAGGCTCATCCCGCGCTCGATATTCTCCTCACGGTTCTCTTTCTTGAACCACGCGCGTATCTTTCCGCGTGTAGCCGAAGATGCAACCGTATTCAGCCAGTCGGGACTCGGACCGTTGCTTGCCTTATTGGTTACGATGGAGACAATATCTCCATTCTTGAGCTTGTATTCGAGCGGGACAATCTTTCCGTTGACCTTTGCTCCTACGCAGTGATGCCCGATCTCCGTGTGGATATGATAGGCGAAATCAATCGGATTCGATCCCTTCGGCAGATCGATAACGTCACCGCGCGGTGTAAAGACAAAAACCTCATCGGAGAACACATCCAGCTTAAGGGCTTCAAAGAACTCCTTCGGATCGTCATATTCCTTTTGCAGACTGACCATCTGACGGAGCCACGACATTTTCTGATCATTCTCATCCGTCACGCCGATGCTTCGCCCAGCCTCTTTATACTTCCAATGCGCCGCCACGCCGAATTCAGAAATCCGATGCATCGCTTCTGTGCGAATCTGGATCTCAAGCGGATATCCGCGCGTCATGACCGTCGTGTGCAGAGATTGGTACCCGTTTGACTTCGGCATCGCAATATAGTCTTTGAAACGCCCGGGAATCGGCTTCCACATTGCGTGAATAACGCCGAGCACCCCGTAACAGTCCTTAACAGAAGAGACGAGTATGCGCACGGCAGAGAGATCGTAGATCTCATTGACGCTCTTGTTGTCGCGTTTCATCTTTCGGTAGATGCTGTAAAAGTGCTTTGCACGCCCTTTAATCTCCGCTTTTATATCTGCCGCTTCAAGTTTTTCGTGAATTTTTTGTATCGAGTCAAGGATAAACTCCTGGCGCTCCTGCCGCTTGTGCTTGACTTCTTCCACAAGTGCATAATATGCTTCCGGCTCAAGATATCGCAGACATAGATCCTCAAGCTCCACTTTGATGCTGGAGATGCCCAGGCGATTTGCGAGCGGCGCATAGACCTCAATTGTCTCCTTTGCGATGCGGCGCCGCTTGTCCTCACGCATATATTTAAGCGTGCGCATGTTGTGCAGGCGATCTGCAAGCTTGATCATGATCACGCGGATATCCTTTGCCATCGCGAGAAACATCTTGCGATAGTTCTCAAGCTTTACATCCTCCTTAGACATATATTCAATGCGGCCGAGTTTCGTCACGCCGTCAATGAGTGCCATAATATTCCTGCCGAACTCGGCTTCCATCTCCTCGAGCGTGGCGTGCGTATCCTCGACTACATCGTGCAGGAGAGCGGCACAAACGGTCTCATCATCAAGATGGAGACCGGTGAGAATATAAGCAACGTTGAGCGGATGCATGATGTAGGCATCGCCGGAAATGCGTACCTGACCGCGGTGTGCCTGCTCCGCAAATGAATATGCTTTCTTGATCTTCTCAAGATCAGCATCGGCCTGATAGGAGTGAACCTTTTCCAGAATCATATCAATGGTGACAGCCTTCTGTACCTCATCCGACATCTCATGCATCCCCCATTCTTTCCTGCTCCCGGCGATAGGTCGGCGCGTCCATCAGCTCCAACTTCCCCGCCGGCGGAATGAACTGCCAGCCGATCTCCGGCAATGGCGAAAGCAGTCCGAGTTCCTGAAAAATATGCAGCGCACATTCCATTGTATAGCGCGATATATGCCGCATCTCCCGTGAAAATTTCCGTGTCAGCGTCAGTGTACTGTATGCGATTTGATCGTTTGTCGCACGCAGACTGCTGAGCAATCGATATAAATCCTTCAGCAGAGCGCGATCCGGGAAAATACGTTCGTGTTCTGCAGGCATGACGGACTCTGCCATACACTGCACTGAGCGTATCCCCTGCCACTCATTGATGCTCGGTGTGTAGGCAAGATCACTGTCCTCCTCGGTCAAGATCTCCGCCAGCTCTCCCGCGTTCCAGCAAAGAGCGGCCACATGATTCTCCCGCGTACCGATCTCCATGCGCAGGTGTTTTCCCTCTACGCCGATTGCAGATGCCGATTGCGGGCGAATCGCGCGCACGCCGAAGATTGGCCTCGGATTGCCCATCCCATACGGTTCAAGGAGCTCCAGTTCCTCCACCATCTCCAGCGTCCAATCTGCAGGAGCAACAAGCGCCTCAATTTGAGTTTTCGGTATAAAATCCGCAGGCATCAAATGAGTCCGCACGTAGTTTGAAAATGCCATGCGGAACTCTTCCAATTGTGCAGACGCAACCGACAGCCCCGCTGCCATCTCATGCCCGCCGAATTGGATGAGAGTCTCCCTGCAGGCTTCGAGCGCCTTATACATATGAAGCCCTGCAATGCTGCGGCAAGAGCCTTTGTATACATCTCCCTGCCGCGTTAGGACAATGCTCGGCCGATAGTATCGCTCCACAAGACGCGAAGCAACAATGCCGATCACGCCGGCGTTCCAATCCTCTCCCGCAGCAATAATAGCGGGCGTATCCTGCGTAAAGTCTACAAGCATCGCTTCCGCTTCCGCAAGGATATCCTGCTCCAGAGAACGGCGCTCTGCATTGAGCGCATTCAGTTCTCCCGCAATGCATTCCGCTTCCTGTGCATCTTCGCTGAGGAGAAGATCAACGCCGCGGCGTGCGGTTTCAATGCGCCCCGCAGCGTTCATGCGCGGGCCGAGCTGGAACCCGACCATTCCCGTATTGATTTTCTTGCCCTCAAGTCCAGCAGCCATGATGAGCGCCCGAACGCCCCAACAGGGATTCTCCGACATGCGCGCAAGCCCCAGACGAACGATCCTGCGGTTCTCCCCGACGAGCGGTACGAGATCGGAAATAGTCCCGAGAGCCGCAATGTCCATGTCATCTTCCCATACCCTTTGCTTCTCAATCATCTGCATTGCCTGTACAAGCTTAAATGCAACACCGACACCAGCGAGATCCTTGTCCGGATAGGAACAGTCCGCACGATGCGGGTTAACGACAGCAAGAGCAGCCGGAAGTTCTCTGCCGGGCAAATGATGATCCGTGACAATAATATCCATCGCCCCGTGGATCTCCTGTATCGGCTGTACGGAAGAAATACCGCAGTCCACCGTAACGAGAAGGCCGCATCCTTCAGCCGCAATCTGCTGCAGCGCCGCAAGATTGATTCCATAGCCCTCCGTGAAACGATTTGGGATATAGTAAGAAACATCACCGCCAAGCGCGTGAATATTTTTCATCAAAAGCGCAGTCGATGTCATCCCGTCCACATCGTAGTCTCCGTAGACGACAATCTTTTCGCCGCGATGAACGGCGCTCAAAATACGCTGCGCGGCTTTCTCCATGTCCTTCATGAGAAAGGGATCGCGAAACGCCTCATTCTCCGGACGCAGGAATGCCCGCGCTGCATCTGCAGAACCTATGCCGCGGTGCCAAAGAATCTGCCCGATGATCGGCGAAATCCCAAGCTCTCGCGCGAGCTCGATCCCCTCTGCGCACTCTTTGTGAACGATCCACTCCTTCAGCACAAGACATTCCTCCTTTCCCGCAATAGCAAAAAAGCCCGTCCGGGGAGTCCCGGAACCAGGCTCTCTTGTTTATCCCTCCGCCGTCGCCGATTTAGCTGCGGCAGGACGCCGTTCCGTTCGATCGCGCAGCACAATCCAAAAAGGACTTGCAATAAAGATGGAGGAATAACAGCCGCTCGCAAATCCGATGAGAAGTGCAAACGCAAAATCCTTTGTCGTCTCGCCGCCGAACCAGTAGAGCGCAAATGTTGTAAACAGAACCGTAAATACCGTGTAGAGGGAGCGTGTCAATGTCTGATAGATGGAACGGTTGACCAGTTCATTCACATCCCCGCCGCGGCGAAAATGCAGTTTCAGATTCTCTCGAATACGATCAAAGATAACGATCGTATCATTGATCGAATAACCGACAATCGTAAGGAGCGCCGCGATGAAAGACGAATCGATCTGTCGCTGGGTAAATGAAAATACCGCGAGCACAATGACGATATCGTGAATCAGTGCGAGCACTGCCGCCACGCCGAAGCGCCATTCAAAACGATAAGCAACGTACAGAATGATGAGTGCCCATGAGATCACGAGCGCAAGAACAGCATTCGTAATAAGTTCGCCGCCGATGGTTGCGCCGACTTTCTCCTCGCGGAGCACAGTATAGGGGCCGACATCCTGGGTAAGGGAAGCCATGACCTCCTTTCGCTGCGTTTCTTCCAGATCCACTGTGCGAATCATCACATTTTCGGAGGACTCAACCCCCGTCTCTGCTCCGGAAAGCTGAATCGTGCTCCCATCAAGATCGTACTTGGCAAGACTGGATCGTATCTCGGCAAGCGTCACCGGCTGCTCGAAGCGCATATCTATAATCGTGCCGCCCGTAAAGTCAATACCAAAATTAAAGCCGCGCATGCCCATACAGATAACCCCTGGAATGATCAGTACAAGCGAGATGAGAAACCAGATCTTCCGATGTCCTGCAATATCGAACTTAGGCATTCTTCTCATCCCCCTTCTTTTTGATCCCGAGCATAAATCCGTTCGCACCGTAGAGCCATGGGTTTTCGGACAGCTTTGAGTTGATCATGAGCTTCAGCAGATACTGTGTCAGCGTGATTGCCGTAAACATCGAGAGAATCGTACCGACCCCGAGCGTGATCGCAAATCCGCGTATGGTTCCCGTCCCGAGGAAGAAGAGAACGCCCGCTGCGATCAGCGTCGTAACATTCGAGTCAAAGATTGTCGTAAAGGCACGCTTGAATCCGGCGTCCATCGCAAGCCGGAGAGATTTGTTGTTGACTTGGTACTCCTCCTTGAAATGCTCGAAGATGAGGACGTTCGCATCCACTGCCATACCAATGGAGAGAATGATGCCCGCCACCCCCGGCAGAGTCAGCGTCGCATCCATCAGATAGAGGACGCCGAGCAGCATGACCGTATACGCCATGAGCGCTACATCCGCAATGAGTCCCGAAAGATGGTAGAAGAAGATCATAAAGAGGACAACTGCACCAAGCCCGACCACGAAGGAAAACTGAGATTTGTCTTTCGAGTCCTGTCCGAGCGTTGGTCCGACCGTACGTGTCTCGATGATTTCAACCTTCACCGGCAAAGCGCCGCTGCGCAGTACCACCGCGAGATTCTGCGCTTCCTCGAGAGTTTTTTGTCCTGTGATCTCGGCACGTCCGCCGAGAATCGGCTCACGTACATTCGGCGCAGTAAGGACCTCGCCGTCAAGCAGGATCGCAATCGTCCTTCCGACATTGCGCGTTGTGAGATCGGCGAATTTCTGTGCGCCCTCATCCGAGAACTCCAAGTTGACCACGTTCTGCCCTGTCTGTGGATTTGTGGATGCCTGTGCATCCTTCAGATCTGTCCCGGTCAGAACCGTATTTCCCTCCTCGTCGCGAAACTCAAGCATCGCCGTCTTGCCGATGGTCTGAATCGCCGCGTCCGGATCCTTAATGCCCGGCAGCTCGATGATGACCCGGCGGTCACCCTCACGCTGAATGATGGGTTCAGTAAGACCCAGCGAATTGACGCGCTTCTCCATGATGGCAACCACACGGTTCATAGCATCATCATTGACCTGGGCCTGTTCTGTATCAACCGCCTCCAGGACAACGTGCGTCCCGCCCTGCAAGTCAAGCCCCTGGCGAATGGAGCCGGCAAGTGGCTGAACCAGGAAAAAAAACGCGCCAATGATGACAGCAATCGAAATCACCAGCTTTAACAGACTATGTTGTCTCAACAGTCCTCACACCTCTTCCTCAAGGTTGTTCATCATCGTATTCCGGCAGCAAATCGTACGCCGCTCGGTCAGAATACAGTCTACCCGGGCATCGTGTGCGCCCGTTGGAATCTCGGAAATGACCTGTATATCGTAGGCAAGGGCGAGACGGAATGCCCCTTTTGCCCGCGGCAGGTAGCGGTCATAATAGCCGCCGCCAAGCCCCAGTCGTCTGCCGTCCGGAGAAAATGCCGTCCCCGGCACGATAACCAGGTCAATCTCCCCCGGCTGAATCTGCGCCGAGCATTCAGGAGCAGGCGTCAAAATACCGAAAGCCCCTTCGATCAGTCCATCCATCGATGAAAAGGCCCGTGCTTCCATCACGCCTTTCCCCGTAATTTCAGGAAGTGCAATGCGATGTCCATTCGCAAGCAGAGCCTCCATCAGAGGAAAAAGGTCAATCTCCTCGGCAGTTGATGCATACAGCATAACGATCCGGGAACCCTGCAGAGCAGAAAGCCGCATTGCTCGCATGCGTATCACAGCATCAGCTTCGCTGCGCTCCTGGCGGGAAAGTCCTCGGCGGCGGGCAATCATTTTGCGCCGCAGCGCATGTTTTCCCTCAGCAAGCGTATCTGTTGTATCCGACAATATTACATCTGCTCCGGGCTGTCCACCGCACTGATGGCCGAGCGTTCAAAGACGACGTCAATGCCCTCTGCAATACGCAGCGTGACTGTCTTCTCATCCAGCGCCGTAATCGTGCCATGCATTCCGCCGAGCGTGATGATCGCGTCACCCGTCTTCAGGCGACTCAGCATCTCCTCGCGCTTCTTCTGCGCTTGCTTTTGCGGACGGTAGAGGAGGAAGTAGAAGAAGAGCACCAATATGATAATGGGGCCCCATGAGCTCAGTTGTGCGACCATTTCTGTGTCCATAAATACAACTCCTTAATTGTCTAGTTATTTCTTATGATAGTGATTCATAAAATCCTGATAGAATGACAGGAATGTCCCCGCCAGAATTGCCTCGCGCATCCGCTGCATGAATTCCTGCAGGAAATACAGATTATGCAGACTCAGAAGCCGCAGCCCAAAGATCTCCTGTGCGCGTACAAGATGGCGGATGTATGCCCGTGTATAGCCGCTGCGGCAAGCGTAGCAGCCGCACCCCTCCGAGAGGACTGTGTGCTCATGCGTGTGTACGGCATTTTTCATCACGAGGCGCCCCGTCCACGTCATCGCCATGCCGTTTCGTGCGACACGCGTCGGGAAGACACAGTCAAACATGTCGATACCGTGACGTACGCCCGTAAGAAGATAGTCCGGCGTACCGACCCCCATGAGATAGCGCGGCTTATCTGCAGGCAAAAGCTCCGCCGTTGAGGAGAGAATCTCCTCCATCAGCGCATGCGGCTCTCCGACACTGAGTCCGCCGATCGCATACCCCGGCAGATCGAGTGCCGCCGCCTCGGCGGCATGCCATGCACGCAGATCATGGTACATACCTCCCTGCACAATGCCGAAAAGCCCCTGATCCTCAGCCTCCGCCATCGCTTTTCGGCAGCGCACGAGCCAGCGCTGCGTGCGCTCCGTCGATGCCTTCGCATAGGCATAATCGGCTGGGTATGGGATACACTCGTCAAATGCCATGACGATATCCGATCCAAGGCATCTTTGCACCTGCATCGACACCTCGGGCGAAAGAAATTTCTTCGATCCGTCGATATGCGATCGAAACGTCGCTCCATCCTCAGTGATCTTCCTCAAATCACCAAGGCTAAACACCTGAAATCCGCCGCTGTCCGTGAGGATCGCACCGTCCCAATGCATAAAGCGATGCAGGCCCCCCGCTTCTCTCACCAATTCCATGCCAGGACGAAGAAAGAGATGATAGGTGTTGCTGAGAATGATCCCGGCGCCAAGATCACGCAGCTCATCCGGAGAGACTCCCTTAACCGACGCCTGCGTACCTACGGGCATAAAGATCGGTGTCGGGAAGCTCCCATGCGGCGTGTGAATTATACCTGCACGCGCACCCGTTGTCTTATCTCTGCGAAGCAGTTCATAGGTAATCGCGGCCAATCATACACCACCATTCTCAAAACACACTGTATCATATCACAAACGGCAAAGATTTTCAAAACGCAAAAACTAGCCTCTGCGCTCGCATTCTTCACGCAGTACACGCCTCATCAGGGCCATATCCGGCCGTACATTCGTCCATAGGAAAAAAGCCTCCGCCCCCTGCGCCGCCAGCATCATTTCCCCATTGATCGTCTCATGGCCGCGGGCCTCTGCTTCACGCAGAAGACGTGTCTTAGCCGGTGTGTAGATAAGATCGTATACGACTGCAGAGGAATTTATCGCCGCAACATCGACAGGCGGCATCGCATCGATATGCGGCGTCATTCCCATTGGCGTCGTCTGGACAACAATATCGGCAGATCCGATGCATTCAAGAAAATCCGGATCGTCGAAGACAGCGGAGCGAACATCTCCATCTGCAGCGAATTCTTCACAGAGCGCAGCTCCTTTCGCGCCGTTTCTCACTCCGACGCACACCGAAGAAATACCGCTGCGCAAAAGCCCCCAGAGGACAGCGCGTGCCGCACCACCTGCACCGAGCACAACGGCACGTTTGCCCGCAGGGACAACGCCGTGCTCGGCAAACCCCGCAAGGAATCCCACAACGTCCGTATTGTGCCCCATCAGCGTGCCGTCGGTCTGTACGACTACCGTATTTACCGCACGAATACGCTGTGCATCCTCGCTCAGTGCATCCATCAGCTCCATGATTTCCGTCTTGAACGGGATCGTCACATTAAACCCGACGACACCGGCATCGCGCAGTCCGTATACCGCTGAGGAGAGCGCGCCCGGACGTACGGGCAGCGCCGCATAGACACAATCGATCCCCGCCGCCTGCAGGGCCGCATTCTGTATGATCGGTGACAGGCTGTGCGCGATGGGCGCGCCGATAACTGCCAGTACCTTCGTTTTTCCCGTAATCATCATCAGCTGTGTTTCCCGCGCACTTCATTGAGGAGTCCCATCTTGACCTCATAATAGTCCGGCGTCATGTCGAGATAGTGGCGATGGGGATTTTCGAAGCGCTGTTCTTCCGGCCAGATCTCCTCGTCAAGCTGCCGGCGGACATACGCACGGATCTCATCCAACGACGGAAGTTCCTGTACCCGACAGCCGTCCTTTACATAGAGGCGCTGAAGCTTCACTGCCGAAAAATCTTCAAAGAAACGATTTTTCCACGGTTTGAGCGAATCGATATAACGGAACGGCCGCGTGCTGTCGATGCTCTCCCCCCGTACTGCCAACATATCTGCGACTGCTTTTCCGTATTGATCGTAGATGCGATAGAGATCCTTGAGCCCGGGATTCGTCAATTTCTCGACATTCTCTGACATCTTAATGCGCGGAACAAACACCCCGCCCCGCTCCACTGCCACCAGTTTATAAACGGCCCCGAAGACCGGATCCGACTTCGCCGTAATCAGCCGCTCTCCCACACCGAAACTATCCACCTGTGCCCCCTGCAGGAGGAGGGATGAGATCGTAAATTCATCCAGGCTGTTCGAGAGGATGATTTTGCAGTCTGTCAGTCCTTCGTTATCCAGCATCTTACGGATACGCTTCGAGAGATACGCAAGGTCGCCCGAGTCGATGCGAACCCCTGCGAGACGTTCTCCCATAGGCTCCAGAATCTCGTGTGCCGTACGGATCGCATTGGGAACGCCCGAATGTACAACATCGTAGGTATCTACGAGGAGTACGGTTGCACGAGGATATATTTCCGCATAGCTTTTAAACGCAGTGAATTCATCCTCAAAGAACATTACCCAACTGTGCGCCATTGTTCCTGAGATGGGAATGCCGAACTGCTGACCGGCAGATACTGTCGCCGTCATATCGACACCGCCGATGTATGCGGCGCGTGCGCCGTACGTCGCCGCATCCATGTTGTGTGCGCGCCGCGCGCCGAAATCAGATATCCCACGCCCTTCTGCCGCGCGAACGATGCGGGACGCCTTCGTCGCGACCAGCGACTGGTGATTGATCTGTGTGAGTATCGCCGTCTCAACGAGCTGCGCGTCAATCACCGGCGCAACAATCGTCATCAGCGGTTCATCCGGATAGATGACGGTCCCCTCCGGGATCGAATAGACATCCCCGCGAAAGCGGAAGTCCCGCAGGAATTGCAAAAACTCCTCCGAAAACAAGTTTTGGCGTCGAAAGTATTCGATATCCTCATCCGAAAATGAAAGGTTCTCGACAAACTCAATCACATGCTCAAGCCCGGCAAAAATTGCATAGCCCCCCCGATCGGGAACTGCCCGGAAAAAAAGGTCAAATGCAACGCGCACGTCACTGCGAGGCTGACGAAAATACCCGTAAGACATCGTCATTTCATAAAAATCCATCATCATGGACAAATTGCGTTTATCAAACTGTGTCATAATACAGTCCCCCCTTATCGGGTGCAAAGAAACAGCATACTGTGGTTATATCGTTTTATTATATCATTTACCCAACATTCACGCAAAAGGAGTTTCCTATCGCCGTTTCTCCTGCTCAGCCAAAAAATCTCGATCAGCCTGCGATAATTTCGCATTCGCCAGAAGCTCGGGCCGGTGCCGCAGAGTCATTAACAGAGCCTGCTCCCGCCGCCATCGTGCGATCGCTGCATGATCACCGGAGAGAAGAACATCGGGGACTGCTTTGCCCTCGAATTCGCGCGGGCGTGTGTACTGCGGGCAGCCGAGCAGATCTTCGAAGAAGGAGTCCGTCGGTGCTGACGCGGCATCACCAAGCACACCGGCGAGCATACGGGCCGTTGCATCTACGACAAGCATAGCAGGAATCTCTCCGCCCGTCAGGACAAAATCTCCAACCGATACGATCCGATCAGCAAGATCGTAAATGCGCGCATCGAACCCTTCATAATGACCGCAGATAAGGATGAGCTGCTGATGCGCAGCGAACTCCTTTGCCGTATCCTGGGTAAACACATCACCTGCCGGATCGAAGATGATCGTGCACCTGCCCAGCTCATATGCAGAAGTTTTTGACTGAACATCTCGAACAGCACTGAAGAGCGGCTCTGGTTTCAGCACCATGCCCGCCCCGCCGCCAAACGGCGCGTCATCTACGTGGCGGTGCTTATCCGTCGAATAGTCGCGAAAATTCGTATAGTGAATATCCACAATCCCACGCTCTGCCGCCCGTCCGATGATGCTGCTGCCGAATACGCCGGCAAACATCTCCGGAAAAAGCGTCACAAGATCAATCCTCATACCGGCTCCTTATATTCCTTTGAACGACCTTCATTATAGCACGAACACGAAGGCGAATCGCAGTACTTCCATAAAATATTTTACGAATCCCCGCAGAAGAGATATAATAGGAACGAAAATATTACTGAAACATCATGGAGTATCTATGGATATGAACCTCGCCCATTTTAATACGGAGATCGGACGCCAGAAGCCCGAGAACATCATCCACGCGGATGCTCCTTGTCCTTTCTGTGCGACAGAAGCGCTCACGGACATTATCGCGACGGACGGCGACATTATACTGCTGAAAAATAAATATCCGGTCATTGAAGAGGCCGATCAACTCGTCTTGATCGAAGGCAGGAAATGCGTCGGCGACATTCCAGAATACAGCAAGGAACATCTATATCGGGTCTTCTCCTTCGGCATGCATCATTGGGCGCGGATGCGTTTCAGCGGGAAGTACGATACCGTTCTCTTTTTCAAAAATTACGGTCCTTATTCGGGCGGAACAATTCGCCACCCGCATATGCAGCTTGTCGGTTTTCCCAAGTTTCGACCGGAGTTTTCGTTCCGCCGTGCAGAGTTCGAAGGTCTAACCGTCGCTGAGCAGGACGGTGTCACACTGAATCTCTCCACACAACCGCGCGTCGGGTTCTGGGAGATTAATATTGTGCCGCAGGATCCGGATGCGATCCGTACGATTGCCGACTATATACAGATTGCCGTGGATTTTCTCAGAAAGCGTCTGGACAGCTACAATATATTCTTCTATCACGACGGTGCAGATATCTTTATCAAGGTAGTGCCGCGCTTCTCGACCTCTCCTCTGTTCATCGGCTACAATATCCGCCTGCTCCCATCCAACCTCGCGGAAATGAGAGACCGCATGCGCGCGCTGTATTTTTGAAAACAAACGGAGCACACATCATGCGCGAGACAATAAACGAAGCGCCGCCGAAGCAAAAGCGGCGGCGCAGGACTCCAACACGGAAACGTACAACAAAAAACAAAAAAACGCCGCGGCGTACGGGGCGTTTTTGCTTGAGCATATTACTCGGCAGCCTTCTCTGTGCAGCTGCAGTCTTCGTCTTTCTTCCTCAGATATGGCAGGGCATCGGCGATCTCCTCCCCGCAGCCGACCGGCAAAAGCCGGCAAACCAGCTGCATGAGATACATGAACCCGATGTTGCCGAGCAGGCTGCGCGCTTTCTTTTCATCCGTCGTGCAATCGAAGCACGCATCGATCGTACGGATTACGTCCCTATCGAGCGCATCTCGCCCGAGTTGAAAAACGCTGTCGTCGCCGTAGAGGATCGCCGGTTTTACAGCCATATGGGTTTTGACATGACCGGCATTGCGCGTGCCATACTCGTCAATATCCAGCACGGACGAGTTGAGGAAGGAGCGAGCACAATCACCCAGCAGCTCGTGAAAAACCTCTTCCTCGACAATGAGCGGACATTCACGCGCAAGGCTCAGGAGTTCTTGCTTGCGCTTGATATCGAGATTGCCTACTCCAAGGAAGAAATTCTCGAGATGTATTTGAACGTTGTCTACTATGGCGCAGGTTTCTATGGGATAAATGCGGCATCCGAAGGATATTACGATAAGTCCCCCGCCGCCCTTGATCTTCCGGAAGCATCGATGCTCGCAGGCGTTCTTAACGCCCCCTCCGCCCTCTCCCCGTTCGACGATTTCATCGCGGCAAAGAAGCGCCAAGCGATCGTACTGGATACAATGGAGGCACAAGGATTCATCGAACAGAGAACTGCCGAGGATGCAAAAATGCAGCCGCTGATTTTCCGGCCAAAGAGAAGCACTTCATCGGTCAATTAGAGCTTTTCCGTCTGCAAACAGTCCTGTACGCGTCACATATGCCTCATGGGGATCAATGGGAAGAGCGAAGTCCCGCGCCATTAGGCTGAGGATCTCGATGGGCTTCACACTTCCTGCAGGAGTTACAATAATATTCATCCAAAAAATCAGGCGCCCGTTTTCCATCTGAAAGGAGACGGGTGTTTTACTATAGTCCTTCGTCTCGATCGCTCGGCTCTTCTTCGGTGTCACCCGATGCCATACGGCACTCTCAGCAGCATTATACCGAAGTACACTCTCGCGTACAGGCTCCGCCGCACCCATATAGGGAACAACAATCCGATAGCGGGCCTCGTCCACATCCGCCATGAGTGCCCTGTGCTTCCCCTCCATGATGCGCAGACGGACGATCTGTGCACCGTGCGGCAGATGCTCCCGCAGGCGCGCCATCACCTCGCTCGTTGGAAGAGGCTCTGTCATCTCGAAATCCACATATTCGGCATCACTTGCGGCTCCAAGCGAGAGCGCTGAGGCGAATGCAACCTTCATATGCGGATTGAATCCCTCTGAGTAGGCCATGGGAAGACCGGCACGCTTGCACGCGCGCACAAAAAGATTCGCATAGTCGAGATGCGATACGTACCGCAGCTCCTCACCCTTGGTAATCATACCGCGATAAACCGTCAGAGAGCGGTGCACCGGAAGATTTTTCGGCCCGATTTCATGGGGCAAAAGAGCAGAATTTTTTTCTGCTGCTGTGCCTGTGTCTAAGACGCGCTCCCGTTCACTCTTTTCATAGTCGATGATATCCACGCCAAGCGTCGGACATATGCCGCATCCCGTGCAGTGCGTACGCCGGCAGTCCACCGTAAGAGAGGCGGTGAGTGCTTTCTGCCACTCTGCTTTCAAAAAACGCTCGAGCACGCCGGGCGAGGTATGTGCCCACGGCAGCGGCTCTCCGATCGTGCGCGTGCGGCGACTGAAATATTCCCAATCAACGCCGCATGTCTTGAATGCAGAGAAATATCGGCTGTCGTCAAAGAGATCCGACCAGCCGTCAAATTTCGCCCCGTTCCTCCATGCCTCATAGAGCGCAGGTGCAAGACGCCGGTCGCCGCGCGCAAAGACGCCCTCAATCACGGAGAGACGCGCATCGTGATAGTGGAATGTGATCGAGCGGTCCGTAATGTGCTCTTTGAGCAACTGCTGGCGCCGCTGAAATTCCTCAATCGGCAGCTGTCCGAACCACTGAAAGGGAGTATACGGTTTCGGCACAAAACAGGAGACCGAGACGGTCACCTTGCAGCCGCGCTTGCCGCGAATCTCCGTGTAGAGATCAACGACCTTCTTCGCAAGCTGCGCGATTCCGATAATGTCCTCATCTGTCTCCGTCGGCAGGCCCATCATAAAGTAGAGCTTGACCTGCTTCCATCCATGACGAAACGCTGCGCCGCACGCTTCCAGCAGATTTTCCTCCGTCACTCCCTTGTTGATGACATCGCGCATGCGCTGCGTGCCAGCCTCCGGCGCAAAGGTGAGCCCGGACTTACGCACCGCCTGCATCTTGTGCGCAAGATCAATTGAAAAACTGTCAATGCGCAGTGAAGGCAGAGAAAAGCTGAGTTTCTCCTCCGCATAATCCTCCATCAAATCATCCACGAGCCGTCCGAGGCAGGAATAATCCGCCGAGGAAAGCGAGGTCAGGCTCATCTCATCATAGCCTGTGCTCTCTGCAAGCCCGTTCGCCATCTGCCGCAGGCGCTCCTCTGTGCGCTCACGCGCAGGACGGTAGGCAATCCCCGCCTGACAAAAGCGACAGCCGCGTGAGCAGCCCCGAAAGAGCTCGAGCATCATGCGATTGTGTACGATGTCCATATAGGGCACAATCGGGTGCTCCACTGAGAGCACTTTGTCCATATCGCGCACAACGCGCTTATAGATGATGGGGCGGGCTGCAGGATGCAGAGGCCGCATCTCAGAAAAATTTCCCGCCGCATCGTAAACCGGTTCATAAAATGACGGTACGTAAATGCCGTCGATCTCAAGCAGACGCGTTAGAAATCCCTGCCGTCCGCCCGGACTGCCCTCCTTTTTCCACGCAATGAGCGCGTCACAGAACTCGGGGACAGCCTCCTCTCCCTCTCCGATCAGAAAGAAATCAAAAAAGTCCGCAATCGGCTCAACATTATAAACACAGGGGCCGCCGCCGACGATGAACGGCATATCTTCCCCACGGTCACACGCATAGAGCGGAATCCCCGCGAGATCGAGCATATTGAGAACATTTGAATAGATCATCTCATACTGCAGGGAGAATCCGAGGAAATCAAAATCAGCGACAGGATGGCGCGACTCAAGCGAAAAGAGAGGAATCCCCTTCGCACGCATCTGCTTCTCCATATCGATCCACGGAGCATAGACCCGCTCCGCGGCAATATTGGGGCGGCGGTTCAGAATCTCGTAGAGAATTGCAAGCCCGAGATTGCTCATGCCGACCTCATAGACATCGGGCAGTGCCAGCGCAAATTTGCACTCTGCGGACGCCCAGTCCTTGCGTACGGCATTCCACTCGCCGCCCGTATAGCGCGCAGGTTTCAGTACCGACTGCAGGATACTGTGATCGAGCTGCACCATTGTTCCGTATTCTCCCCCGCATAATAAAAGAAAAAGGCTGTCGCGCGAAGGCAGACAGCCTCACCAAATACACATCTAGAATAAAAGTTTTTGACGCCGCAGCTGAATATTCAGCAGAATGGCGATCGCCATGATGTTCGTTGTGAGCGAGCTCACGCCGTAGCTCATCAGCGGCAGCGGGATACCTGTAACTGGCATAATCCCCATGGTCATCCCGACATTGATGAGGACGTGAAACGCGATCATCGAGGTGATTCCGACTGCGAGCAAACGTCCGAACATATCGCTCGCATCCTGCGCGATACGTATCCCGCGCCACAAAACAACGAGGTAGAGGAGGAGCAGAATCGCACATCCGACGAAGCCAAGCTCCTCTCCCACAACAGAAAAGATGAAGTCCGTGTGGTTCTCCGGCAGGAAATTCAGCTGGCTCTGCGTCCCGCCGAACAGTCCCTTGCCGAAGAGCATCCCTGAGCCGATCGCAATCTTCGACTGGATGATATGATAGCCGGCACCGAGCGGATCGACATTCGGATCCATGAACACCATGATGCGCATTTTCTGATAGTCCTTCAAAAAATGCCAGAGCACCGGCATCGCAGCAAGTCCTGCGCCGAATATCCCGAGGAGCAGGCGCAGACGAACTCCTGCAACAAACACCATGCCAAAGAAAATCGCAAGAAACACAAGAGACGTGCCAAGATCCGGCTGTTTCAGAACGAGCAGAAACGGTACACCGACATAGGCGGCAACAGGGGCAAGATCTGTAATCGTATTGATCTTCCCGCCGCGCTTTTCAAGCATAGCAGCGAGCGCAATGATCATGATAAGTTTCGAGAACTCAGACGGCTGTATGCTGATCGGTCCGAGTGCGATCCAGCGCTGCGCGCCGAGCGCCGTTTGCCCGACGAGCATAACCAATATGAGCAGGATAAGGTTGAACACGTAGAAATGGTTGCCGTATCGCTGCAATATCTTATAGTCAAAATTCATCAGAAACGCAGCCAGCGCAATATCGATAACGATCGAAATGCCCTGCCGCTGGACGAACCAGTAACGCTCCTCGCTCGGCGTATTGACATGAGTCGCGCTGCCGATAATGACAAGGCTCATAATAACAATTGCGACCGCTGCCACAATCAGCGTCAAATCTGTGCGCCGCAGAAGCCGCTTAGAGAGTATCATCGCTGATGCCTGGATACATCGCTGCCGCCGTGCTGAACGCTGACAACAGGAATATTGACGACAAGCGCCATCGTATCGTTTTCGTTCTCGAGTGCAAACTCCATTTCCTGCGTATCAATGTACATATACTTTGAAATCACTTGAATGATCTCTGCGCGCATATTGTCCATGATCTCCGGAGAGACATTTGCTCGATCATTGATAATGACGAGCTGGAGTCGGCGGCGCGCAACATCGCCGGAATTTTCTTTCTTGCCAAGAAGCCTTTTCAGTGCCTCAATCACGCCAACCCCTCCTTACTTTTTCCCAAAGAATTTTCCTTTGATTGTCTCCCAGAGACTATCCTTTGTAAACTCACGGAACGGAATTTCCTCTCCGCAGAGCCGCCCGACTACGTCGAGATAAGCCTGTCCCGCCGGAGAATCCTTCATCGTCACGCAGGGCTCGCCGCGGTTCGTACTCGTCACAACCATTTCATCGTCCGGAATCTGACCAATACAGCCAACCGAAAGGATTTCATCGATATCGTCCATGTCCAGCATATCGCCCTTTTCAATCATCTTTGGACGAATGCGGTTCACGACGAGCCGAATATCATTTTTATCCGCACGCCCCAACTCGCCGATGATCTTATCGGCGTCACGCACAGCAGAGATCTCCGGCATCGTTACCACGATCGCCGTATCAGCAGCGGCGATCGCCGTCTTGAACCCTTGCTCGATTCCTGCAGGACAATCGATGATGATAACATCATAGGAACGGCGCAGCTCCTCGCACAGAGCTGCAAGCTCCTCTGGATTGACGGCGCTCTTGTCCTTGACCTGCGAAGTAGGAAGGAGATAAAGGGAGTCATATTTCTTATGGCGGACAAGCGCCTTTTTATACGGCACGCGTCCCGATGTTACATCGACCAGATCGTACATAATCCGATTCTCAAGACCGAGCAGGAGATCGAGATTTCGCAGTCCCGTATCAGTATCGATGAGGACGACGCTCTTGCCGCGCATGGCAAAACCGACACCGATATTCGCTGTCGTCGTCGTCTTGCCAACGCCTCCTTTTCCGGATGTCACCACATAGATTTCACTCATATTTCGAACCTACCTCTCTATTGGCTCAATGACAATCTGACCATCCTTCACATAAGCACGTTCCGCCTTACCGAAGTCCTCCGGTTCATCCGGCGATCGCGCAACATAATTCGCGATGCGAATCTGCGTCGGCATCAGATGATCTGCAATGATAAACGCTGTTGAATCCCCGGCGGCTCCAGCGTGAACGAGGCCTCGGCAGGTGCCGCGAATATCGACGCTGCCGCCGGCCGTAATCTGTGCCCCCGGATTGACATTGCCGAAGACGATGACAGAACCCTCCGTTTCAACAGCCTGACCGCCGCGCAGTGTCTTGTCGATGACAAGCATGCGCTGCAGCTCAGGCGCATCCTGCATTGCTTCCTGCGGAGACACGGAGGCAGCAGCGGGCTTCGGCGAAGGCGGAACAGGTGAGGCGCTGCGCATTGGAACAGGTTTTTCCAGGCGACAAATCAATCCATGCGTGCGAAAGAGTTCCTGCAGCTCTGCAAGTTCCTCTTTTGAGAAACGATTTCGCGGTACACGCACAAGGGTTCCGCGCAGAAAGAATCCCGAACCGGAATCAAGCTTTCTGGAAAGCTCTTCTACAATCTCTAAAAAAGACAGATCCGGGGGAAATTCGAGCATCAGCCCGTCATTCTCTCCTTTGATCTTGATTTTTTCCTCACTCATTTCCTTCCCTCACTTGTTCCCTACAGCCGGCTGCACACGGTCGAGGCGAAATGCCGCCTCCATGATCCTGCGCCCGATCGGCACTGCGGACATCGAACCAAAGCCGCCCTGCTCCACAATGACTGCCACCACGACATTCGGATTCATATAAGGTCCATACGCCACGAACCATCCGTGATCGCGCCCATGTGAATTCTCTGCCGTACCTGTCTTTCCTGCAATATCAATCGGAAAGCCGGCGAAAACGCCTGCCGCCGTACCGATTTTTGTCACATCGTGCAGTCCCTCCTGCACGCTCTGGATCACATTCTGGCTCACCTCCAGCTCAGAGAGGAGCACCGGCTGGAAATCACGCACCGTATTCCCGTTTACGTCCACAATGCGTTGAACGAGATGCGGCTGGTATCGCTTGCCGTTTGCCGCGATTTCACCTACAACCATTGCGGCCTGCAGAGGTGTCACAAGATTGAACCCCTGCCCGATCGCCGCGTCAAAGGTCTCTGAGAGATACCATTCGCCGTCCTCGTAATTATCCGCCTTATACTTTCGGTTCGGTACAAGCCCCTCCGCCTCATAAGGCAGATCAATTCCTGTCCGCGCGCCAAGTCCAAACATCCGCGCATAGCGTTCGAGCGTGTCGACCCCGAGACGATTGCCCATCTCATAGAAATAGACATTATCCGAATGTGCCATCGCCTCTTGAAAATTAATCCATCCGAGTGCTTCTCCGCTTGCATTCGTCTTCGGAATGATCCAGTGGTGACCAGCGTCGAAAATCTTTTCCTGCGGCGTCACCTTGTGCTCGGCGAGCGCCGCTGTCCCCGTTACGATTTTGAATGTCGAACCGGGCGGATATTCGCCCGTGATCGCCTTATTGTCCATCGGGTGATAGGGATTATTGTTCAGCACATTCCAGTTTTGTGTTGAGATTCCCCCCGCGAAGAGATTCGGATTGAACGCCGGACGGCTGACCATGGCGAGCACCTCACCGGTCTGCGGGTTCATAACTACTGCTGCGGCTGCATATGCATGCACAAGAGCGAGCTGCTCATCCACCGCGCGCTCTGCGGTCTCCTGGATATGCTTATCAATCGTCAGAATGAGATCGTTGCCCGGGATAGGAGACTGACGTCCGAGGATCTGGACAGGGCGCCCCGATACATCTACCTCTACTTGATCGCCTCCGTTGATCCCGCGCACCTCTTTGTCGTAGATGCGCTCCAAGCCGAACTTTCCGATGATGTAGCCGGACTTGTACCCCTCGTCTTTGCGGCGCTCGAGCTCCTCTTCGTTGATTTCGCTCACATAGCCAAATACATGCGCCGCATACTCTCCATAGATGTAGTCGCGAATCGGGAGAACTTCGATGACAACGCCGGGATAATCATCCTTTTGTTCCTCAATAATTGTGACAATATCCGGCAGCACATCATTTTTTATTCGAATCGGATCAAATCCGACATGCGCGTCGATCTTTTTTTGAATCTCCTCGACGGGAACGTTAATGAGTTTTGACACGCGTGCAATAACTTCGGGAGAGATCGGCTCCGTCAGAGGAAGGAGGGAAACAGTGAAGCCGGGGCGATTCGTCACAAGGGGTTCCCCGTTCCGATCGTAAAATGTCCCGCGCGCCGCTTCTGCCGGAATGATTCGAATGCGATTGCCCTCGGCGAGACGCGCATAGAGCTCGCCGTCATACACCTGGAGATATCCCGCCCGGCCAATGAGCACGGCGATGATCAGCACAATCACCACGTTCAGGAATTGCAGCCGTCCGCTGAAATCTTCATTTTCGTTCACAATTACTCTCCGAGAAAATGTTTTTTGACACTATCGCTCCGGATCATGTACACGCTTATCCAGATGGAATGTCGCCCAGTGAACCGGATAAGCAAAAATCAGCTGAAATATGAGCAGAATAAAGAGTACGCGCCCCATGTGCAGCAGCGGGTTGAAGTGATAGCCGAGCAAATATACAATCAGCGCCGACATCAGATATTTGGCAAGAGTCGCCGCGACGGATGCCGTGATTGGCAGGAAGAACTGCTCCTTGAACACACGGTCAGAAAAACGTCCGAAGACGAGTCCGATCAGTGTCAGCGTGAACGCATTCAGTCCGAAGAACGAGCCCGCACTAAGATCCTGCATGATCCCCAACGAGAATCCGACGAAGCTTCCCCACACACTGCCGCGCAGAAAAGCATAAGAAACTGTCGCCAAAACAAGGAGATCCGGAATCACCCCATGTACGGCAATGAGCGGCAAAAAAGAGAACTGCAGAATAAAGAGCGTGAGAAAAAACAATATGAAAAACCGATATTTTTTCACTGTGCCGCCGCCTTTGTCTGCGCAGCAGAGATCTGTGCCGCTGCAGCCGCGCCAGGGCTGAGTTGTTGTGCCTGTACAGGATCCGGCGGTGCTTCGCGTGACGCCGTAATGATCGCTACATCCTCGAGACGCTGGAAGTCCACAGCAGTCTCGACCACGGCTACTTTGAGCAATCCGCTGTCATCGCCGTGCTGTGAGGAGACACGCCCCACTACAATCCCTTTGGGATAGATTCCGCCGAAGCCGGATGTAACAATGACGTCACCGTCCTCTACATCCGCATTGCGTGGGATATTAACCATCTGCGGCATATACGGATTGTCCATCGTTCCCGTAACGATTCCCGTCACACGAGACTCCGGACGTTGAATGAGCGTCCCCACCGAGGAACGGACATCGAGAATGAGCTGGACCTTCGATGAGATCGGGCCGACTTCCGTCACATGTCCCACAAGCCCCTTGCCCGTCAGGACGGGCATATTTTCACGCACTCCGTCGCTGCTGCCGCGATCGACGACGATCATACTAGTCCAGAGTGCAGAATCACGCCCGATCACGCGTGCAGCAAGGAGATCGAACTGATGCGCCGATTGTTTGTACGCAAGAATCTCACGCAGCCGCATGTTTTCCGCTGCGTACTCTTCTGCCATCGTATTCTGCTGCCGCAGCTGCTCAATTTCATTTTTGAGCAGCTGATTCTGCTCGTGCACCGTCGCAATCTCCCAAAGATTGGACGTAATATGCTGGATCTGCTGGCCAACATACGAAAACACCATTTCAAACGGCGCCAAAACCGTCCCTGCCGTACTCGTCGACGCAGATGCCTGAAACCTGCCGCGCGCAGCAAAGAAAATGATGCAGAAAAGCGTGAGCAGAACGAAGAGCAGTGCCCAGATCTTATGCCCCGCCTGTCGTGCCCGTCCGATGCGATCAATCATTATCTCAATTTCTTTGAAGACATAACAACACTCTTCAGCAGACCAATATTCTCAAGCGTACGCCCCGTCCCCTCACCGACACAGGAGAGCGCATCCTCGGACACGAGCACCGGCATTCCCGTCTCATGGGAGAGGAGCTTGTCCAGATTCATGAGAAGCGCCCCTCCGCCGGTCATCATAATGCCGTGATCCATGACGTCCGAAGCAAGCTCCGGCGGTGTCTTCTCGAGGGTCCCTTTCACGGCGTCAATGATCTTATAGATCGGCTCGTTCAGTGCTTCGCGGATCTCCTTTGCATGGATTGTGAGCGTCTTTGGCAGTCCGCTTACGAGATCGCGTCCGCGGATATCCATCGTACGATCCGTATCCGGCGTTACGATCGCCGTACCGATCGCGATCTTGATCTCCTCAGCCGTTCGCTCACCGATCATGAGATTATACATGCGCTTAATGTATTGGACGATCGCCGAATCCATCTCGTCGCCGCCGATGCGTATAGAACAACTCGTCACAATGCCGCCGAGCGAGATGATCGCAATCTCTGTCGTGCCGCCGCCGATATCGACGACCATGCTGCCCGTTGCTTCCTCGACCGGAAGGCCGGCACCGATCGCCGCTGCCATCGGCTCCTCAATCAGATATGCCTCGCGTGCGCCCGCCTGCTGTGCGGCATCAATGACCGCCCGCTTTTCGACCTCTGTTACGCCGGACGGAACGCCGACCACAACACGCGGACGAACAAACGACTTCGACCGCATCGCCTTGCGAATAAAGTATTTCAGCATCGCCTGCGTGACGTCAAAATCTGCAATAACGCCGTCTTTCATCGGACGTATCGCAACGATATTTCCGGGCGTACGCCCGATCATCTGCTTTGCCTCTTCGCCCACGGCAAGCACATCGCCCGAGTCGTTTCTTATCGCCACGACGGAGGGCTCGCGCAGCACAATCCCCCGGCCCTTAACATGCACCAACGTATTGGCTGTACCGAGGTCAATCCCCATATCGTGTCCACCAAAAAGACCAAACATTGTAAGTGGAGTCTCCTTCCATTCACGCGACCTATATTCATATCAATAATTCCATGTACACAGACATGCAGAATCAGTATATCATAAGCAACTTTTTTTTTCCATGAGATTTTATTGGGAAAAATGTTGTATTTGCCGCACTTGTCCCAATTAGGACGATTCGACCATATTCCTTGACGGACGACGGGCTTTCCTCTATAATGAGATCATGTAAACGTACCGTAATGGAGGAGAAAGAGGCCGATGAACATTCAATCGAGACTGCTGACGGTGGATTTTTTTAACTGCAAAGGCGAATCGTTCAGCAATGAAGAAGCCCTTCGTGTCAAAGTCTCCGAAACACTTGCAGCACTTGATCTCGTTCCTCTGCAGACGATCACAGATGTACAGGAAAACGGTCATATCTCCTTGATGGCACTGCTGCCGGACGGTCATCTCGCACTTCACGTTCATCCGGATCTGCGTCATGTATCGCTCGACATCTATCTCTGCTGTGAGGATGCAGCACTCGATCCCATCGCGCATGTCATGCGCAATATATTCCAACCGGAAAAAATCAAGAGCACACATCTGCGGCGAGGCGACTTTCGCGCACCGTCGGAGATTCGTCCGAAAACCACAACCCGCGTTGCCCCCATACGCAAGATCAAAAGTACGGGCGCCAAGGTGATCCGTATTCTTGCGCGACGCAATCGCGGATAGGTACCCAAGATAAACGACTGCCAAATACACGCGAAAAACCCTTGAACAGCGCTCATAACAGAGTTTGTTCAAGGGTTTTTTTTATAAGCGCGTCGGCCCGAAAAGGGCTCTAAAGCTTTAGATCAGCGCTGCACCGTTTTATTCTTCTGACATTCCGGACAGTAACCGAAGAAATACATCTGCTGCGATACAATGCGGTAGCCTGTCACAGACGAAACATTCTTGTCGAGTGCTGGAAGCGCAGCAATCGGAACATCAGCAACCTTGTCGCAGGAAATACACCGAACATGCGGGTGCACGGAGATATCCGCATCATAACGGAATGCCTCTTCGCCCACGTTCAGCTCGCGCACAATACCGATTTCACAGAACGCATCGAGCGACTTATAGACGGTAGCAAGACTCATCGTCGGGTAGTTCGGACGCAGTTCCTTGTACAGAGTCTCTGCTGTAGGATGCTCATGCGTTGCCGCCAGAGCAGCATAGACGGCCAGGCGCTGCGGCGTCACTTTTTTCTTATTCTGCCGCAGAATGTCTGTAACCTCATTGAGTGTCAGCATTGTATGTTCATGCATAATTGTTCCTACTTTTCATGTTCTCAAAACTAAAATCATTATTATTTATATATCATAATACTCTATTCGAAAACTCCTGTCAATAGTCCCAGCCCATCTTCCCCCATATGCGAATTCATCTCACTTTTTGCGTCTTGTTAAAATCATGCTATAATGAGGAATATTTCAGTCGAGAAAGGTTTGATTCCATGCGCATCTCCGATATCCCCTCCGCGATTGCAGACGAGCTCTCCATTCGTCCGCAGCAGGCAACATCTGTCGTTGCGCTGCTCGATGACGGCAATACCATTCCGTTTATTGCGCGTTATCGCAAAGAAGCCACCGGCTCCCTCGATGATGAGATACTGCGCCGCATCGCGGCACGCTTGACGTATCTGCGCAGTCTCGTCAAGCGGCAGGAGGAGATCATCGCGCGCATTGAGGAGCAGGGGAAAATGACCGATGCACTGCGCGAGGCGATTGAAACCGCACAAAAACTTCAGTCCCTTGAAGACCTCTACCGTCCTTACAAACAGAAAAAACATACGCGCGCATCCATTGCACGGGCACGCGGTCTTGAGCAGCTTGCCGACGCCATCCTGCTGCAGAGTGAAATGCACGGCACACCGGAGCAATACGCCGTACCATTTGTAAGTGCGGAAAAGGAGGTACCTTCCCCTGCCGATGCTCTTGCCGGCGCGCGCGACATTATTGCCGAGACCGTCACGGACGACGCAGAACTGCGCCGCCTTATGCGTGAAAAATTCTGGAAAAACGCATTGCTCGAGACAGCCCTTGATGTAAAAGCGGGGGATGCACATGTGTTTCAGATGTACGACGGATACAGTGAGCCGGTACGCACTCTGCCCTCACATCGCATTCTCGCAATTAACCGCGGAGAGCGGAAAGGATGCCTCACCGTCCGCATTTCTGTTGATCATGAGGTGTATATCGAGTGGATCTGCGGGAGGATCTGCCGGCACCCGTCAATCTTCTCAGCAGAACTGCGCATGGCAATTGAGGACGGGTATAAACGTCTTCTTGTTCCTTCGCTCGAGCGTGAGCTGCGCGCACAGCTGACAGAACTTGCCGAAGAAAAGGCCATCAAGCTGTTCGGACGCAACCTGCGCCAGCTGCTCCTTCAGCCGCCGCTCGCGGGACATACAGTTCTTGGTCTTGATCCCGGCTATCGTACGGGCTGCAAAATGGCAGTTGTTGACGCCACAGGCAATGTTCTCGCGAGTGGTGTTATACAAATTACAAAGAGTGAAGGAGAGCGCAAAGCAGCGGCGCTGTCTGTCCAAAAGTTCATCAAAACACACGGCGTTACGCTCATCTCCATCGGCAACGGTACAGCCTCCTACGAGACGGAGCAATTTGTCGCGGCGTTGATTCGTGACAATAAGCTCAAAGATGTGCACTACCTCATTACAAACGAAGCGGGCGCTTCCGTCTACTCCGCCTCCCAGCTGGCGAAAGAGGAACTCCCCTCCTATGATGTCACAATCCGCGGCGCAGTCTCCATTGCCCGGCGCGTGCAGGATCCGCTCGCGGAGCTCGTCAAAATCGATCCACAGGCAATCGGCGTCGGACAGTATCAACATGACGTCAGCCAAAAAGAACTGAAAGAACGTCTGGATGCCGCCGTCGAAGATGCCGTAAACCATGTCGGTGTTGACCTGAACACCGCTTCTCCCGCATTGCTGAGGCGGATTGCAGGCATCAATGCCGCGGTTGCAAAGAACATTGTCGCCTACCGTAATAAAAACGGCAGATTTACCAATCGAAAGGCACTCCATAAAGTATCCCATCTCGGCGATGCAGCCTTCACTCAATGTGCAGGCTTCCTGCGCATCTACGGAGGAGAAACGCCGCTCGACGGCACTGCCGTCCACCCCGAGTCTTACGAACTCGCGCGTGCCATCCTCGCGGAGCTCGGCACTGCAGAGGATGATCTGCGCGACCGGGCAAAGCTCCCAGCTCTCGCGCTCAAAACAGCACGGGCGGAGCCTGCCGGCTTGGCCAAAAAACTGGGCGCAGGCATCCCAACCGTAACGGATATCCTGCGGGCAATCGCTCGTCCCGGCCGTGATCCGCGTGAGGAACTCCCCGCGCCACTCATGCGGCAGAACATCGTGAAGCTCTCCGATCTCGCCATCGGCACCATTCTGCCGGGAACTGTCCGCAACATCACAGACTTTGGTGCATTCATTGACATCGGGCTCAAGCAGGCAGGACTCCTTCACATCTCCGAGATGAGCTGCCGCCGCGTGCGTCATCCGCTTGACATCCTGTCTGTCGGCGATGCACTTGATGTCATGATTATCAGCGTTGACGAGGAACGCGAACGCATCGGTCTCTCTTTGAAACGCATCAAAAAGGAAAAGGCACACGCATGAATCTTTTAGAACAGACACTTTCATCCATAAAAATCCCGGATGCGGCACTTCCCCATACCGTCGATACCGTTCTCACAACACATACAAGCATGAACTTCGGCCGCCTGAAAGAGGTACTGCTCCGTTATATCCGCATCACAGGCGAGCGCCATCCTGCCCCGCCGCAGACAAGCGTCATCATCTCCTGCGCCGATCACGGCGTCGCCGCCGAAAGTGTCAGCGCCTACCCGCCTGAGACCACGCTCAACATGATGTGCAACTATCTCATCGCCCGCGGGGGCGCGGCCAACGCCGTAGCCAATTATGCGAATGCACAGCTTATTGTTGCTGATCTCGGTGTAAACGCCGATACGTCAGATATTCCAGGACTCCTGCACAAGAGCATTGCACGCAGAACCGCAAATATGACGGCAGGACCTGCCATGACCCGCGCACAGGCAATTCGTTCCGTCGAAACGGGAATCGCTCTCGCAAATGAACGTGCTGATCACGGCGATCGCTGTATCCTGCCGGGCGAAATGGGCATCTCCAATACGACTTCGAGTGCGGCGATCGTCGCCGCATTGTTGGAGCTCACGCCCGAGGAGGTCACGGGACGCGGCGCGAACATCTCGGACAGACGTCTGGCACACAAGATTGAAATCGTCCGCCGCGCCCTCACCGTAAACGCTCCCGATCCGCACGATGGTCTGGACGTTCTGGCAAAGGTCGGTGGCTTCGAGCTCGGCTGCATCGCCGGCCTCATCCTGGGCGCCGCCGCACGACGAATGCTCATCGTGCTTGACGGTGCAAATACCACCTCTGCGGCGCTGATTGCCCACGCTCTTGCTCCGAACTGTGTTCATTATCTCCTCGCCTCACACGCATCGCTGACAGAACATTCGCAGCCCCATGCACTACGTCGTCTCGGTCTCTCCCCCATCCTGCGTCTCGATATTCGTCTGAGCGAAGCGGCAGGCTCCTCCATTGCGCTCCGCATGCTCACACAAATGATAAAGATATGGGACATATTGGACGAAGCCAAAGAAGGATCTCCTCTCTCCCCCCCGTTCAACTTTCCATGTCCGTCTCTTTGCCCACAGGAAGAAAAAACCACGGTCACATTCGCGCCACCGAGCGCATCTGCGATGGAAGCATGTCAATACCGGCTGGACAACCTGGCAAAACCGATTCACAGCCTTGGTTATCTCGAACGGATTGCCGTGCAGCTTGCAGGGACTACCGGCCGTGAATGCCCCCCTTCTGATCTGGGAGCAGCGCTCCTTATACTTGCGGATGGGAAGCTGTTCTCAGCAGATCTCAGCAAAATTCTCTCTGCAATAACCGCCGATACGCATATCTCCGTATATCTTCTCTCCACCCCGAAAAATATGTCTGCATCGAATGCAGCGCGCAGAGCGGCAGATACCCTGGCCCGCAGCCATCCGCTCCTCATTCTCGGCGCGGCGGGCGCAGGCGATGATGCTCTTGCCGGGGCAATCAACGGAGCAGCAGAAGCCGGCAGCCTCATCCTGCCCGGCGACACACAGTCGGATCGCGTCGCGCGTAAGTACGCCGGCACGAATTCGTCGCTCCGTCCATACATTCTGCACATCGTTCCGGATATGCTCACAGCGGATACGGAGATGCCTGCGGGAATCGCCGGCATCCTAGGCACAGAAATCGTCCGCGCTGCTCTTCATGTTGTAAACGATATGAAAACCTTTGCCGAAACCGGTGTCGCCGTCGCCATTGACGGCGCAGGCGCAGGTCGGCAGGTACGCGGACACGCAAAAAAATAAGGCAGAGATCTCTGCCTTATTTTTTTGCTGCTATATCTCAACCTCAAGCTGTCCTTTCTTGAACACCTTTCCAATCGTGCCGAATTGGAACGTCGCCGTTTCCTTGATCGTAAACCGACCATAGGTATTCCCCGCGCGATAGTTGGAATTGAATGCTTCGCGCATACCGCCCGCCATATGCATCTCTTCGCCGTAGACGAGAAACGGATTCGGCACAACGGCAAAAAGGTTATTGCCGAGAGGCATTCCCCAAAAATCAGCGTCACGCGTCGGCGTAACGGCAACAAAACGAGGCTCCAGCTCAGGGCGGCTCAGGCGCAGCTGCATATTCGTACAGCGCAGGCCCAGCACTTCATAGAGCTTGATAAAGTCATCCTGCGCCCTCTTCTTTTGGAACATCGTCCCCGGCACATCGTAGAGTGCATTATAGTCCCGCATATAGTCCGATGCCCGTTCGGCAGGCGTGCGCTCACGCAGCTCATGCACGGGAATCTGTTCCAATGTTTCTTCGGCGATTTTCCTGCGTGCGGCTTCGTTCTGTTTTGCACGGTCGCTCTGCATCGGCTCCTTGCCGCCTGTTGCTCTCGCATAGCTCCCCGCTGCCCGTTCCATCGCACTCGCAGCTCTGTCCCAAGGCGGCTCCTGCTGCTGAACCGGGGATGCCGTGTAGGCATGTGTCAGCTCATGCTTCATCTCCTCATCCAGGAGATCGCTTACAGAGGGAACGGCACGTACGGCGGTAGTATTTTCCTCTGCCGCACGGTCCCCAGCGCTTTGCGTCGCATCTGCCCGCATGGACAGCGGGCGGTTCTTATTGTCCGCTGCACGCTCTATGCTCTGCACCAGTTCATCAATGCGGCTCTGCTGACGCAGCACCATCTTTTCGAGAAGCGTTACCCGCTTCGCGAGTTCATGAATCCGTGTCAGTTCGTCCGTGCCCATTCCCTTGTTTTACCCCTTAAATCTCAATCGATTTGGCGCGTGCAAGCGTCTCGCGCGCCTCGCGCACAATGCGCTCAATGATGACGCGCGTCGGCTCAATGCTGCGCAGAAGGGTCAGCGTCTCTCCCGCCTGTACCATACCGTTGACAACATCTCCATCCACCGCGGCAAGCTTGTTCGTCCCCGTTGCACGGTCCAACAGTTCCTCTTTCGTCGCCTTGCCCGAATACTCGAGCGCAACGAATTCCTCAGAAAATTTATTCTTGACGCCGCGTACCGCGCCGCCGATAGTGATTCCTGTGACAATCGTATCCGTATCCACGGCTTCAATGAGTTTTGCCTTCACATTCGGATGTACGACACATTCCTCGGCGACAAGGAAGCGCGTTCCCATCTGAACACCTGCGGCCCCCATGAGGAGTGCTGCTGCGAGCCCCCGTCCGTCGCCGAAACCGCCTGCCATAATGACCGGCAAAGAAACCTCCGGGATAACCTGTTCCATCAGCGGCATCGTCGAGAGTACGCCGATGTGTCCGCCGGCTTCCATCCCCTCTACAACGATGGCATCCGCGCCCTTTTCCTCCACACGCTTCGCAAGCTTCACGCTCGGAACAACGGGGATAACCTTTACCCCAGCAGCATGGAGTTTTTCAAAATAGGGAACGGGATTGCCCGCACCGAGCGTAACGAATGCCGGCTTTTCCACGCAGATAACATCGACGATCTCATCCCTATTCGGTGCCATAAGCATGACGTTCACGCCAAACGGGCGATCCGTCAGCGTGCGGCAGCGGCGAATCTCATCCCGCGTATACTCCGTTGTGCGGCCGCCTGTCGAGATGATGCCTGCGCCTCCCGCATTCGAGACTGCAGAGGCAAGATTTGCCTCCGAAATCCATGCCATGCCGCCCTGAATAATAGGAACCTCAATCCCCAGCAGTTTCTTCAGCTGATTTTCCATACTACTACCTCCATAACACATACTCTATATACGCTCTATGCCTGCAACAGCATAGGCGGACATCCCTTCACCTGCGCCCGTGAATCCGAGCTTCTCTTCTGTCGTCGCCTTAACATTGACATCTCCTGCATCAAGGCCGAGGAAGCGTGCAAGATTATCGCGCATCATCGGAATATACTGCTGGAGTTTCGGTGCCTGAGCTACAAGTGTTGCATCCACATTGCCAATGGCATAGCCCTCGGCTCGTACGAGACGAGCAGTCTCCTCGAGCAGTTTTCCGCTGTCTGCGCCTGCAAAACGCACATCGGTATCGGGAAAATGCTTTCCGATATCCCCAAGCGCCGCTGCACCAAGCAAGGCATCCGAAACGGCGTGCAGAAGCACATCTGCATCCGAGTGCCCGAGCAGGCCCTTTTCATACGGAATATCTACCCCGCCTAGAATAAGTCTTCGTCCGTCAACCAGACGGTGGACATCGTAGCCGATCCCAAATCTCGTCATTCCCCGTCCCCCTTTCGCCGCCGAACGACCCCGCCAAGCAGACGTTTTGCCTCATGCACGGCAGTCTTCATCAGTTCTCCCGCGCCCATATCATTGCGCAGAATTGCCTCCGCAATGATCATGTCCTCAGGCGTGGTTACTTTGATGTTGCTGTATTCTCCTTTAACAATGTGAACCTTCGCGCCGATGCGCTCTACAAGGCTCGCGTCGTCCGTCCCGAGAAAGTTATCCTCGTCCGCACGCCGATTCGCCTCGATCAGAAGGTCCTTGCGAAACCCCTGCGGGGTCTGCACCTGCCAAAGAGTGCTGCGCGGCGGCGTAGAAACAACAAGGGCATCCTCAGAGGCGATCTTGATCGTATTCTTCTCCGGCACAGCGACAATCGCTGCGCCCTCGGCACGCACGACGCGGATGAGCTCCTCGATCGTTTCACGCCGGATGAGCGGGCGCGCCGCGTCATGTACCAGAACGATATCTGCTTCCTCTGACACAAGTTCCAATCCGTTGCGAATAGAATACTGACGCTCAGAACCGCCCTCAACGACCTGCCACGGAGCAAGCCCCTTGACGCGGCTGAGAAGATTCGTAACTGGTTCCACCTCATCCGCGCCGACGGCGATAATCAGCTCCCCGACCTCGGGCACTTTGGAAAATGTGAGCAGCGTGCGAAGAAGCATCGGCTTCCCAGCAAGAGTCAGAAAGACTTTATTCAGTCCCGCCTGCATCCGATGCGCCTGACCCGCCGCCGGGAAGACCACACTAACCATAATATCCTCCTGTGCGCCTGGCGATTACCGCGTCAATTTTGCAAAGATCATACGGCCTGCAGCCGTTTGGAGCGCCGACGTCACCTCGACAGAGACAACCTCATTCATACAGCGGAACCCGCCGTCTACAACGATCATGGTCCCGTCATCGAGATAGGCAAGCCCCTGTCCATGCTCTTTTCCCGGACGGACAATCTGCACCGTCATCAAATCGCCCGGAATAGCAACTGGCTTCACTGCATTGGAGAGCGCATTGATATTGAGTACAGAAACGCCGCGCAGCTGCGCGACCTTGTTCAAGTTGAAATCATTCGTGATAATCTTGCCGCCGACTTCCTGCGCCAGCTGAAGAAGTTTGGAGTCAACCTCTGTGATATCCTCAAAGTCTGCCTCAGTGATCTCCACCTTCATACGCGATTCTTTACGGATCTTTTGCAGAACGTCGAGCCCCCGGCGCCCGCGGACGCGCTTGAGAGAGTCCGGAGAATCCGCGATATGCTGCAGCTCTTCGAGGACAAAGACCGGAATGAGCAGCGTTCCTTCAAGGAAGCCTGTCTCACAGATATCCGCGATGCGGCCGTCGATGATGACGCTCGTATCGAGCAGTTTATACTGGCGTTCCGTTTGTCCGTCTCGCATCTGCACCGGAAGCGGTGCCGGAACACGCCCCTCACGGATGCGCGTCATCTCGCGCAGGAAACGCGGAATAAAGTCAAATGCCTCCGTAATTTCCTGCTGTTTCTTGACCATGATGTGGACGCCGAGGTAGCCGAGCACAACGCTGAACACAATGGGAATGTAATCGCCGACGATAGGAATCGTAGAAAACGAATCGCCCAACAGGCGTGCAATGATGAGTCCGATGAAAAGTCCGATCGCCCCAGCAATGACATCGCGTGTCGGCATCTTGCCCAGCTGTCCCTCTACCCACACTGAGAAACGTTTGAGACGTCCCGTAAAGAACGGCGCGAGAGGATAGCCAATGATACCACCCAGAATCGTACCGGTGAGAATGCAGAGGAGCCCCGCAAGCGTGAGTCCGAAGATTCCAAGTTCCGTATGCCATAACGGCGCTGAAAAATAATCATTTGCAGTCGGCACGGCAAGCTCAAAGAGCGTTCCGCCGACAATTGCCATAAGGAGAACAACAAAAAAACGTAATACACGTTCAAGTAACAAATATTCACCTCCCCTCGTATAAATATCTTGCAGGATCACCGCTTCATACTGTGTTCCTCAACTTCTTCAGTATAATAAAAAAAGGTTGCATTGTCAAAATGCACTGGTATAATTATTAAAGTATTTTAATTGACATATCCCCCTATCCCCCTATAATGATAATGGTATTCAATCTTTTCTTCATTTATAGGAGGATAAAAAAATGTCGTTCAAAGGCAAAACATGTCAAGGAAGAGCCGCCGTACTGACAGCCGCCGTACTTGCTTGCCTTAGTTCACCATATGCCTACGCATCAGAAGACATTCCGGAGGAGGATACATCAAACGTCTCAACCAAAGATATTCACGTGGAAGCGGACTTTGATAAAGAGATGCTCAAGGAAGCGCCCGAGACGAAGACCATCATCTCCCGCGCCGACCTTGACCGCAAGGGGGCACGCACACTCTCGGACGCGCTCGCTGCAGAACAGGACATCCAGATGGGAACGGACAACATGGGCCGCAAGACTGTCGGCATCCGCGGCGCAGAGCCTCGTCACACCCTCATTCTTGTCGATGGCCGGAGACTTGCGGGAGGACTGAGCAAATATTATGGTGCGACAGATGAAGTCAACCGCATCGGACTCGATGACATTGATCACATCGAGATCATCCGCGGTTCTGGTACAGCACGCTATGGCGCGGATGCCATCGGCGGCGTCATCAACATCATCACAAAGATCTCGCACAAGCGGAGGGTTCGTCTCACAACCGAGGGCTCGTGGATTGATGCGGGCGGCAGCCAGTACAACCACAGTATCGGCTACTCGACCGGCGATCTTGGCGGCGGCACCTATATGGACTTCTCCTATGGCTGGAGCAAGACTGCGCCGTATCTTTACGATAAGGACGGCTCGTCCATGCAGTACTACGGCAAGCGTAATCCGATGAGCGCACGCGTCGAGTTCAATATTGGCAAAAATGAGACTCTGACAATTTCTGCTGATCGGCAGACGGAGGACTTGGAGAAGGATACTCCGCTGGGCAGAATCATAGATATGAAAGCATTTGAAGACGCATGGCGCAATAACTTCAGTGTCGACTGGAAAAAGCAGACCAATCGCGTGGATTACCGTATACGCGCCTATCAAACGGAACATGATTCCGATGTGAATTATGATGTCTTCGGCAAGCCCGGCGTTCCCTACCGCCATTTCTACTTTGATTATTTCAATCGCGTGGATAATGTCCTGGAGGCGTCGGCGGGGATTATGGCGCATGATAAGCACTACGTGACTCTCGGTGCAGACTATCATGATGAGAGCGGCGAAGGGACACGTATTCGCGTCCCGGGACAAACGCCATCTCAGCAGACAAGGCTCTACACCTTCCCCAATCCAAGCGATCCGTCCGATCCGAATATACGGTCTTACACCGGCGATATCTATGAGACCTCGCTCAACTACTACAGCGCCTATATTATGGATGACTGGCAGGTCGGCAAGAAACTGCTCGTAATTCCTGCCATGCGTTACACGAACCACAGTCATTTCGGCGTAAATGTCTCACCATCCATCGGCGCAACGTATAAGCCGCAGAGCAACGTCCGCATCAAGGCAAACATCGGAACGAGCTTTGCCACAGGCGGCATTGCTGAACTCTACCATGACTGGGAGATGTATGAGCCCTCCCTGAACCCTTCACCGCCGATCCGTAACGGATGGCTGTTCGAAGGCAATCCCGAGCTCAAGCCTGAGAAGGCGCTCAATATGGATATCTCCGTTGAAAAGGATTTCGACAAAAAGACGAGTGCGAAGATTACACTCTTCCGCAACGATTACAAAGACTATATGCAGATCATGTATACGGGAGAAAAAGAGAGTAAGAATCTCTATGGACGCACCTATTATGATACGCATATACGATATCCGGACCCTTGGGGGTTCAGCAGCTATGATGATCTTGCAGCAGCACTTCAAGCAGCAAACAACTGGACGGACATCGAAAACAATGTGATTGACGACTCCTCTTATGCAAGCGGTATTCCGGCTACGGATGATGTCTATACCTATGCAAATATTTCAAAGGCACGCACGCAGGGCATTGAGGCGGAGGTTTCGCACCAGATGTCTCGAGATTTCAATATAAAGGCAGGCTATACCTATCTCGACGCCTATGACCGCCAGACCGGCAACCGCCTGGAGGGGCGCGGCCGCCATATGTTCAATCTCACGATGACCTACGATGACCGCAAGCACGGCTGGCGCGCTACCCTCTGGGGTGACTATACGCGGAACTACCTCGATATCCGCGACCGCATCGCAACAGGACGCATCTTTGGCGGCGCCGGAGCAATGGAGCATCTCGAGTTTACCGATCCAAATACAGGAGAAGTATATCGTGTATTCCGGAATGAAGGCGATGCAAAAACTTACATGCGAGGCGATATTGAGCACGGCTTCACCCGTGAGAAAGTCGCCCGCGAGAAGAACTACGGCCTGTGGAATCTCATGATCGAAAAGGACTATCACCACTTCCTCACGTTCTACGCCGGCATCACGAATCTGTTCAATCAATACGATCCATACCTTGGTATGGCAGGGCGCATCTACCGCTTCGGTATGCGCATGACATTCTAAATTCTATAAAGGAGCAACAACATATGTCAGGTTTCGAAAGTGCAGTACACCTCTTTCACAGCGGCGGACTGGTTATGTATCCCCTGCTGATTCTCTCGCTGATCACATTTGCGATTGCTGTGGAGCGCTTCTACTATTACCGCATCAACCGCAAAGGTTCGCGCACATTCTTCCACGGCGTCTATCACGCCGCTGTACAAAAGGACTGGGATACCATCGGCAAGCTCTGCAAAGAGTTCCCTTCCGCAGTCAGCCGCATCGTTGAGAGCGGCATAGAGAATGCCGGCACAGAAACAGCAATGAAGGGTGCATTCTCGGACCGCATGTCCATGGAGGCAATCAACTTCCGCCGCTATCTCGACTACCTGAGCGCAATCGTCACGATTGCCCCTCTGCTCGGGCTGCTCGGTACGGTTACAGGTATGATCCAGACATTCAGTGTCCTCGATGAAGGCGGCGGCGCAGGAGCGATCACGGGTGGTGTCGGTGAGGCACTCGTTGCAACGGCAACGGGTCTTTGCGTTGCCATCATTGCATTCTGCGTCTACACCTACTTCAGCCATCAGCTCGATGCTGTCGTCACGGATACCGAGCGTCTCTGCGCAACAATTGTCACTGCGAAAAAAGAAAGCTGGGAGGAACGATGAATTTTAGCAATCATCGACTGAAAAAGAAGCCGGAGTTCATGATCATCCCGATGATCGACATTATTTTCTTCCTGCTCGTCTTCTTTATGATGAACAGCCTGCAGACAGTTGCACAAAAGGCTCTTGCCGTTCAGCTCCCGCAAGCGCAGAGTGCAACTGCCCCGGCACAGCTGCCAATCATTATGACGCTTGATGAGGAAGGTCATATCACAATCGACAACAATCCCGTGAGCATCACAGAGTCTGCGGCAATCATGAAACGTCATATGCAGGAGAACCCAAACGCTGCGGTCGTCCTGCAGGCAGATAAGCGCACGGCACACGGCCAGGTGGTCGCCGTAATGGATATGCTCAAAGGAGCGGGGGTAAAACGGCTCTCGATCGCCGCAGAACAGAAGGGATAGATATATGGAGCAGCAACTCTCATGGAGTAAAGCCTATATCGTCTCTGCCGTCATACATCTCGTGATCTTCCTGCTGCTCGCGATCGGTCTTGCCGTCGTTGTTGCCGAAAAGGAGCAGCAGACGTATGAGATCGACCTGCAGGCTTCTGATTTCAGCCAGGGCAGCGGTCATGCCGGGGGCGGCGGGGGCAGTGAGAGCCTCTTCCCCGAACCGCTCAAGGCGGAAGAAGTGGCAAAACGTGTCGAGACGGTACAACAGACCATACCAGCCCATACTCCCACCGCTGTGCCCGATGCGGCAGTTCCGACAAAGGATGCGGTTTCTGTGCCGACGCAGAAGAGTTCGTCTGACACCCCGCCATCCGCGTCCTCTGCAGAGGGATCATCCGGTTCAGGCGAATCCGGAAGCGGCAGCGGAACCGGAGGAGGAAGCGGTTCAGGCTCTGGAACAGGCAGCGGCGACGGTACAGGCAACGGTCAGGGCGTCGGCGAGGGCTCTGGAGCAGGTCAAGGTTCGGGCAACGGCAATGTCTCCGGCACGGGCAGTTCTCCGTTCGACACAAACGGATTCTGGGCCGCTGTCAACGCGAAGAAGGAATACCCTTACATGGCGGTAAAGCGCGGCCTTGAGGGAACGACACAGATCGTCACGACAATCAGCAGCTCTGGTGCGATCACAAATGTGCGAATTTCCATCCCCTCGGGATACAGCATACTCGACGATGCTGCACTATCTGCCGCATATGCTGTCGGCAGTTATCCAAACCCAACGGGCAAAACAGTAACCGTAACAACAGATGTTAGCTTCAATCTTCGGTAAAGCAAAAACAGGCTGCGATGGAAATATTCCATCGCAGCCTGTTTTTATGCCTGTTACTTTTCCTCGAGCAGCTGAACGAGCTCATCATAGTCGCGTTGGAGCTGCTCATATTCGTCCATCATCTGGAGAACGGTAAGAGAGGCAATGCGCTGCACATCGAAACTTCGCACCTTCTTCGACATTGCCTTGATGCGTCGATCACTCTCCGCCGCAAGACGTTTGAGGCGTTCCGGCTCATCCGTCTTGAGCTGGTAACTCTGCCCGAACATCTCAACGACGACCCGTTGTATTTCCTTTTTCTCCTCAGCCATGGCTCACACCGCCTTCTATCGAAGCTGCGCGTGCAGCTGCTCCTCTGCCGCACGCAGGATATCAGAAAATGCCGCGTCCACTTCCTCGTCAGTCAGCGTCTTATCATCCGACTGGAAATACAGATGGAATGCCATGCTCTTTTTCCCCTCTGCGACCTGCTTGCCCATATAAATATCAAACAGCGTCGCGCTGCGGAAAAATTTCCCGCCATTCTTGGCGATCACGCGATCGATCTCCGATGTCGTGAGGTCGGCATCGACAAGAATCGCAAGATCACGGGTCGATGCCGGATACTTCGGCAGGGCCGCGATCACGGTCTTTTTCCTGCGATAGCGCAGAAGCGTCTCCGCATCCATCTCAAAGATATAAACGTTCTGTGCGATTCCAAAATTCGCAGCAATCGTCGGATGCAGCTCCCCGACCACAGCGATTACATCACGGCCCTTCTTAAAGAAGGCTGTCTTGCCGGGATGCAGGGCAAAGTGCTCGCCGCGTTCCACGGTATATTTCTGCACGCCAATCGCCGCGAGGAAGCGCTCCACAATGCCCTTCATGTCGTAGAAATCGACCAGATCATTGCTCGTATCCCACGCGATCGGGCTGCGGCGTCCCGTAATGAGACCCGCGATCTTGAGTTTTTCGTGAACAAGTTCCGTGACAGGCAGTGCCTTCGGAAAAAATACCGGCGCAATATCAAAGAGACGGAGATCTGTATTCTTGCGCGCAACATTGCGTGCTGCATTCTCAAGCATGCTGGTAAGGAGCGTCGTCCGAATGAGCGGATATTCATCGGTCAGTGGATTCATAATCGGGATTGCCTGACGCAGCGGGCTGTCCGGAGGGACGCCGAGTTTGTCGAGTGTTTTTTCGCTGGTAAAACTAAATGACAGTTCTTCCGTCATGCCGAGTGCACAAAGCGACTCACGCATGGCATCGACGAAATCCTGCATCTCACTCGTACGTCCTTGCTGAACAGCGCCCGTGGGTAGACGTGAAGCGATGTTATCATATCCGTAGAGGCGTGCAACCTCCTCAGAGATATCCTCCATCATCGTCACGTCTCCGCGCCACGAAGGAACGGCGACGCGATAGGTCTCAAGCGCCTTCTCCTCAACAATGAACCCGAGCGAGCGGAGCGCGGATGCCATCCAGTCGCCGGGGATATTCGCACCGATGCGCTCCCCGACCGTGCGTGCGCTGAACTCAAGTACTGTCGGGACGCGACGCGTCGGATAGATATCGACAACGCCCTTTGCTACCGTGCATGCTCCCATCTCCGCAAGGAGCTGTGCAGCCCGCGTTGCCGCGCGCACGGTCTCGGTCTCATCAACACCTCGTTCAAAGCGGCCGGAAGCCTCAGAGTGAAGCCCAATGCGGCGTGCTGTACGCCGGATCGTTGGTCCATGGAAGGCCGCAGCTTCCAGAATGACGGAGGTTGTCCCGTCTGTAATCTCAGATTCCAGACCGCCCATAATGCCTGCAAGTCCGGCGGGCTTTTCACTGTCGGCAATCACCAACTCATCGCCGACAGCTGTACGTGCGGAGTCGTCGAGTGTATGAAGATTTTCCCCCGCATGCGCACGGCGAGCCGTGAGGATATGTCCGGCAACAGCGTCGTAGTCATAGGCGTGAAGAGGCTGACCGAGCTCGAGCATGACAAAGTTCGTAACATCGACGACATTATTGATCGAACGAATACCCGCGCCGTGCAGGCGATCCACAATCCATGCAGGCGATGGGGCAATCTTCACATCACGCAGGACACGCGCCGAAAAGCGCCGACAGAGATCCGCGTCTGCAATTTGAATCGTGACGAGATCAGAGGCATTATCCTCGGCCGTCTCTCCTACCTCAATCTTCGGGAGATGCAGTTCTTTTCCGGTCAGTGCTGCAATCTCACGTGCAATCCCAATCACGCTGAAGCAGTCTGCACGATTCGCCGTCAGCTCGAACTCAAGCACGACATCGTCCAGCCCAAGCGCCTCTGCTGCGGGAATCCCGACAGGTGTGTCATCCGGCAGGATATAGATCCCGTGAATCTGCTCATCGGGCAGTCCTTCGATATCAATCGCGAGTTCCCCCGCCGAGCACATCATTCCGTTTGAAGGAATGCCGCGCAGCTTCCCCTTTGAAATCTTCTTCCCATCGGGAAGAATCGAGCCGACCAGAGCGACGGGAACGACATGTCCTTCGCGCACATTCGACGCGCCGGTAACAATCTGGAGGAGATCATCTCGACCGATGTTCAGCTGACAGATGAGCAGATGATCGGAATCCGGATGCGGTACGATCTTTTCGATGCGCCCTGTGATGACTTTTTCCAGCCCTTCATCTGCACGTACGATGCGCTCCACGGGGACACCTGCCATCGTGAGGCGATCTGCAATTTCCTCCGCTGTCTCATCAATATCCACATAGTCTTTCAGCCATTTGATGGAAACCTGCATTGTATCGCCTCCTTAAAACTGATGCAAAAACCGCACATCGTTGTCATAGAACAGGCGCAGATCATCCACACCGTAGGCGAGCATCGCAATGCGCTCGACGCCCATACCGAATGCGAACCCGGATACCTGCTCGGGATCGTAGCCGCTCATACGAAGGACATTCGGGTGTACCATACCTGCACCGAGGATCTCAAGCCATCCCGTCCCCTTACACACACGACATCCTGTGCCATGACAGGAGGAGCAAGAGATATCGACTTCTGTTGAGGGTTCCGTGAACGGGAAAAAGCTTGGTCGAAAGCGCACCTTTGCCTCCGCATCAAAAAGCTGATGGAGGCAAAGTTCAAGCGTTCCCTTGAGATCGGCAAAGGAGATCCCTCGGTCGATCACAAGCCCCTCTACCTGCGTAAACATTGGCGAATGCGTTGCATCATATGAATCGCGGCGATAAACACGCCCAGGCGCAATCATGCGAATCGGGGCATTTGGCTCGCTCTTTTGCATCGTACGCGCCTGGACAGGCGAAGTCTGCGACCGCAGGAGAATATCCTCCGTGATATAGAACGAGTCCTGCATATCGCGCGCGGGATGATCCTTCGGCAGGTTCAGCGCCTCAAAGTTATAGTAATCACTCTCGATCTCAGGGCCTTCCTCGATGGTGAATCCCATCTGCAGAAAGATCTTCTTGATGCGGTTCAGCGTAATCGTCAGCGGATGGAGATGCCCGACCTGCTCCGTACGTCCCGGCAGTGTCACATCAATTTGCTCAGAGGCAATCTTTTCCGCAAGCGCACGGCGCGAGAGCTCCTCAGATTTTTCCGTGAACAGCGCCTCGAGTTCGGCACGCGCTTCGTTGACGATCTTGCCGATGCGCGGACGCTCCGCCTCTGCAACTGCACTCATACTGCGCAGAAGCGACGTGATCTCTCCCTTTTTTCCCAGAAATTTCACGCGAATATCATTGAGTTCGCCAAGACTGCTCGCCGTGTCTGCAATCGCAGCGCGGGCGCGCGCCTTGAGTTCTCTGATTTTCTCGTCCATATCGTCCTCCTGTATGCGCACGAAATCATATCCTCTGTCGGGACTTACTCTGTCTCTTATACAAAAATATCAACAATCAGTTTACCATATCCATCTCAAAAAATCTATATTTTAGCACGCGCAAAGAGCGCAGTCCCGTCAACTGTCCTCATAAGGACGAACGCGCAGAGTCAGCCCGCGCTCTGCACAGATCCTTCGGCAAAGGGCGATCTCCTCTGCATCCTCGACCTTTTCCACCACCGTGAGCACGACATTCGGCACGTATGGCTTACAGTGCTCGGCAAATGTGAGCATTGCCGCATAAGAGGAGATGCCGAATCTCGAACGCGTGAGCGCGAGATAGCGTTCCGCATTGGAAGCATTGAGACTGATCGAGACGGTATCGAGCAGACCCGCAAATTGATCAGCAAATACATATCCGTGTTCCAGTTCGCCGAGGCCGTTCGTATTAACGCGCGTCGGCATATCCGGATGATGTTCCTTGACCCAGCGCAATACGGAAAGTACCGTGTCAAGGCGGATCAGCGGCTCGCCGAATCCGCAGCACACCACCTCGCGCACATATTGCCACGGCAGGCGCTCAAGCTCCTCGACAATCTCGGGGAGACTCGGATCATGTTCGATCCAGAGCGAGGATTCCCGCGCCATCTCCTTCATACTGCGCAGGCAAAAAACGCAGTCGCAGTTGCAGTCATTCGTAATATTGACATAGACGGCACGCTTCCCCTCCGGCTGCTCGCGAAGGCTCTCTTCCATCGGGAGATAACGGCCTCCCGCATGTGTTGCATATACAATCATAACATATACTCCTAATCATACACAGATATGAGAAAAGCTGCCGCATCGCGGCAGCTTTTGCATGCAAAGACACTCACAGCACCGTAAGCTCACCCATAAACGCTTCAAACGGAAGTCCATAGTTCCACGGCAGGCCAAGCTCCTCAGCATAGAGAAGGCAGTGCCCAATGAAATCTGCAGCAACCTGTGCCCCCTCCGCAAGCGGCATACCGCGCACGAGTGCGGCCGCAACAATCGCCGCAAACGCATCGCCGGAACCGGATCGATCATGGCCGACCTTTGCATTGTCAAAAGAATGGCCTCTGCCGTTTCCATAGAGATAGGTCCGCACCCGATCCCCCGCGTGAAGGCCCGTGATGATGACATCGCGCGGTCCCATCGCCGCAATGTCTGCCGCCATCTTTTCAAGCGCAGGCATAGACACCAATCCCCCCGGCGGATACGGAACCCCCAGCAGTTGACACGCCTCCGTGAGATTCGGCGTCACTACATCCGCATGCGGAAGCAGCTGCCGCATCTTCGCACAGAGTTCCGGTGTATAGGAAGAATAGAGCTTGCCGTTGTCTCCCATGACGGGATCGACAATAACCTCGGTATCCTTCCCCTTAAAACGGCGAATGCACTCAAGCACGACCTCGATCTGCTCCTCCGAACCGAGAAACCCTGTCAGCAGAGCATCGAAAGTCAGTCCGTTTTCTGCCCAATTTTCCATATAGGGGCGCATACGCGCCGTATAATCGTCGAGATAGTGATTCGGGAATCCCGTATGCACGGAAAGTATCGCCGTCGGGAGCGGACATGCCTGCACGCGCATCGCTGAAATCAGAGGAAGCTGCACCGTCACGGAACAACGGCCGAATCCCGTGATGTCGTTGATGAGGGCAATTCGTTTCTGGCGCGCCATCAGCGATTATCCACCCGTTCCGGTACACGGTCGTGCATAGAGAGGCGAGTCCATGCCAGCTCCTCGTACTTCGTCCCCGGAATGCCGTAGTTCGCATAGGGATCGATGGAAATCCCGCCGCGCGGCAGAAACTTCCCCTGCACTTCGATATATTTCGGAGCCATTAACTGAATGAGATCTTTCATGATGATATTTACCACATCTTCGTGAAAGTCTCCATGATTGCGAAAGCTCACGAGATAGAGCTTCAGCGACTTGCTCTCGACCATGCGCTCTGCCGGCATATAGGAGATGTAGATCGTCCCGTAATCCGGCTGTCCGGTAATCGGGCAGAGCGTCGTAAACTCAGGGCAGTTGAAGCGCACCCAGTAATCATAATCTGTATATTTGTTCCGGAAGGTCTCAAGCGCCTCGGGCGCATAATCATAGCCGTAATTTGTCCGCTGTTCCCCGAGGAGAGTAAGCCCTTCTCCCGTTTTTTCTCTTGCCATTCACATACCTAAAAATTTCTGTTCGAATATATCCTGCGGTTCGGGACGACCAAAGAGATACCCCTGGATCGTATCTGTCTTGCATATCTTGACAAGGCAGTCGTATTCATCCTGCCGTTCAACACCCTCAATGCATGTCGTCATGCCAATGCTGTGGCAAAGATCGACTGTATACTCGACCAACTTCCGATCGAAATGATTCTCAAGGATTCGCATGACAAACGCGCGGTCAATCTTGACGATGTCACAGTTAAGGTTCTTAAGTGAGGACAGCGATGAATAGCCCGTCCCGAAGTCATCCATGGCAACCTTGATGCCCCGTCTGCGGAATGCATCAAACTGTGCATTGACGAATTTCAGATCGCTGACAATCTTGCTCTCCGTCAGCTCGAGCACCACTGCATCCGCCGGCATATCGTGCCGCCGCAGGCAGTCCTCCACAAACTCAAGGAGCGATAGGTCCTTGATCTGCTCGTAGCTCATATTGATGCTCATGCAGAAATTTGGAATCTGCTTTCTCCATTCCTTGCAGACACGCAGCGCCTGCTCGAAGATCCAGCGGCCTACCGGCACAATCGTCTTGGTCTCCTCGAGAATCCGGATAAACTCCATCGGAGCAACCATGCGCCCCTTGTTGTTTTTCCAGCGCAACAGAGTCTCAGCTCCGACCAAATGCTGATCGTCGCCTGCCACTTGCGGCTGAAAGTAAAGTTCGAAATTGCGGCAGCCCGCCTTCACATCCTGCAAAATCTGCTCCTGAATAGTGAGCGAGCGCAGCCAACGGTTATAGACCTCTTTTGAGAACTTGTTGATCCGGTTCTTCCCGCCGGCTTTCGCCGCATCCAATGCAGCCTGCGCGTATTTGTGCAGAACCAAAGGATCGCGCGCTGACTGCGGATAGAACACCATGCCGGCCGACACAGTGACGATATACTGACGCCCGTCATAGACCTGAGGATGCGCGAATTCACGCTGTACACGGGCAAAGAATTCCTTGAGCATCTCTTCATCTGCATCTGGGTATATGAGTCCGAATTCGTCGCCGTCCAATCGATAGAGCGAGAGTTTCCGCGGAATATTCTGGAGAATACGCTCTGAGAGCTGCCGCAGAGTAATATCTCCGACCTCGTGATTAAACGCCTCGTTGACGGTACGGAAATTGTCGATCCCCATAACGAGAAGTCCGCCTCCGCCGCCCGTCTCGCGTGCCGTACGCAGGGCAGTTCCAAGATCCTCAATGAATCGATAGCGATTGAGGAGACCTGTCACAGAATCTGCCGCGCTGCGCCGCGCAAGCTGGCTGATCGTCCCGACGAAAAGGTTCGGCGTGCCATCCCCGGCAAAACCGAGCCTTCCCTTCAAACGCAGCCATGAAAAATCCCCTTTCGCGTCGCGCATGCGGAAATCCAGCTGGCGATCCCGTCCCTCTGTCAGATGATCCAGCGAAGAAAAGAGGGCCTCCAGAGGTTTTCGATCTTGGATATAGACGAGAGGTTCCAAGACATCCGCAACATGCACTAAAGTCTCTGCAGGGAGGCCATATGTTTGGACGAATGCCGGTGCAGCAAGAAAGATATCGGCAGCCGGGTCCATCATAAAGGTGAAATCGGACGTCGTATTTTTCATCAGATCAAAGATGAACTTATGCTGCTTCAGCACAGGGCTCAACGAGATCCTCTTCTTTCCGCTCATATTCCCTTCCTCACTTTTCTGTTCTCAAATGTACGATGCGAATATGATTTCCCTGTCCTCGATATTATATACCTTTTCGCAGGCACACGCAACCGAACAATCCGTGGAGAGTACGCCGCAGCTAGGAAAATAGAGACATGTCATCCTTCTCAATCAATGGGAAGCAAATTTCAAAAAAGTCTTGCTCCGAAAACTCTTGAAAAAAATTTTCCTTTTGATTATGATGACTGCGAGGATCATAAAATAATGCGAAGGAGTTGGATGTCATGGCTGTTGCAGAGGTGACAGGAAAAACATTTGAAGCTGAGGTATTGCAGGCGGATCGATGGGTTGTTGTCGATTTCTGGGCGGACTGGTGTACGCCCTGCCTCATGCTCACCCCAATCCTGAAAGAACTTGCCGAAGAGCGCAAGGATATTAAAATCTGCAAAATCAATGTGGATGGAGCCCAGGACATCGCCGGAAAATATGAAGTAATGAGCCTTCCCCATATCATCCTCTTTAAGGATGGGGAACCTGTTGACGAATTGATCGGAATGGTCTCAAAGGAGCGCCTGCTCGCCCTCCTGCCAAAGTAGATCAGAACAGAATGCACAAGGGGTGCCGCACGTTGTGCGGCACCCCTTTTATCATACGCCTTCCGTATAGAAACGCTGCCGCATTGCCTCATATAGGACGGCAGCCACTGCAGCGGATACATTGAGCGACTCGGCACTGCCGCACATCGGTATATAGATGTGCTCTGAAGCGACCAAAAGTTCCTCTGATACGCCGTTTGCTTCATTTCCGAATACAATAACAAGAGGTTGGCGCAAATCTGCGGCATAATGCATGCATGCACCGTCATCACATGCGGCAGCACAAAGGGTAATCCTCTCAGAACGGACGAAATCCATCAGTTCCATCACCGCAATTCCTTCTGCAAAAGGCACATGAAAGAGTGCCCCCATCGTTGCACGCACAACCTTGCCGCTGTATACATCGGCGGATCCGCGCAGGAGAATGACACCGGATGCGCCCGCCGCATCTGCCGTACGCAGGATTGTCCCGACATTGCCGGGATCCTGGACGCGGTCAAGCACAATATAGAGCGGTGGATCGACATCGTTCCTCTGCCTGACGAGTTCCCGCAGCGACATATTTTTTCCCCGTTCCATCAGGAGAAGTATCCCCTGCTGGCTCTCGGTCTCGGATAAGTTTGAAAACATTGTCTCCGGGATGAGGGCGACAGGTGCCCTCCGTGCAGCGAGTATTCTCAGCAGTGCCTGCGCGCGCTCCCCTGCCACAGCATTCTCTGTCAGAAATGCACATCGAATCTTCCAGTCGGAAACTGCCGCCATCTCCGCAAGGCGCAGCCCTTCTACGGTGAACAGCCCTTCTTTTGCCGCGCGGCGATGTATGTGTACAACGGCAGATGTCAGCCGTATAAGAGGGTTCGACGCGCTGGTAATTCTTTGTATTTGATTCATAGCAAAAAAGGAACCCAATGAATCTTGGGATTCATTAGGCTCCATCTCTTCTTACTGGTTTTCCTTCGCCACGTTGACGAGCTGTGTGAAGGCAGCCGCATCGGCGACGGCAAGATCTGCAAGCATCTTGCGGTTGACCTCAACACCAGCATTCGTCAGCCCGGCCATCAGGCGGCTATATGAGATGCCGTTCGCACGTGCGGCAGCATTAATGCGCACGATCCAGAGGCGGCGGAATGTTCCCTTCTTCGCACGACGGTCACGGCGCGCATAGTAGAGCGCCTTCATGACGGTCTCATTTGCCTTCTTGAACTGCTTGCTGCGTGCGCCGCGATACCCCTTCGCGAGCTTCAGGATCTTCTTATGACGACGATGTGCTGTGACACCGCTCTTTACTCTTGGCATTTTGATTCCTCCTTGTTCCTACCCACATACGGGTTTTTCTTTTGCCCCGATTATGCGTAGGGGAGCATCTTGCGGATGCGCTTGTAATCCGACGTATCGGCAAGCGCAGCTTTGCGCAGATTACGCTTGCGCTTCGGCGTCTTTTTCTCCAGAATATGTCTCTTATACGCCTTATTCCGGCGGAATTCTCCGCTCCCGGTTACGCTGAAGCGCTTTGCTGCGGCACGGCGTGTTTTAATCTTCGGCATCGTCATTTCCTCCTTTATTTTCCTGTTTTGCAGGTTTTTCCGCCTTGGCAGGCTTCTGTGCCTTCGGGGAAAGAATCATGGTCATGTTCTTCCCTTCAAGCTTTGCGCCGCGCTCAACGGTTACGAGATCGCCCAACCGATCGGAAACACGATCGAGAACCACGCGTCCAAGTTCCGGATGAGACAGTTCTCTTCCGCGGAACATAATTGTCACCTTGACCTTGTTGCCCTCTTCGACGAAACGAAGCGCATTCTTCAGCTTGACATTAAAGTCATGCTCATCGATGTTCGGACGCAGCTTGACCTCTTTGATGCTGATGGTCTTTTGCTTCTTTTTGGCTTCTTTCTCGCGCTTCTGCTGCTCATAACGGAACTTCCCAAAGTCCATAATGCGGCAAACAGGCGGTTTTGCATTCGGCGCTACCTCGACCAAGTCAAGATGCTGCTCCTCCGCCATACGTAGGGCATCGCGCGTCAGCATGATGCCAAGCTGTTCTCCCTCCGCACTGGTGACACGCACCTCACGGATATGGATTTCCTCATTGATTCGCAAAGATTCCCTGCTTATGGCAAGAACACCTCCTGGTTCGGATTCATATACATCATCCGGGAAATAGAAAAGGGCGGCACAAAGCCACCCTAAAAAATCCTATTTTCGACCTGACGGACAACTGTGTCCGCAGGTGAGAAGCGGTGGCTCCTGCTTTCAACAGAAGTCATAATATCACAAATGGCGAAGACTTGTCAATACTCTTGCGCCCGCGCTGCAATTTTTTCTTGCACAAGTGCGATGAAATCATCCGCCGCCATAACAACGCTGTCCTTCTCTCCGTATTTGCGCAGCGCAACAGCCCCCGTCTCCTGTTCCTGATCGCCGACGACAAGTGTATACGGGGTCTTCTTGACCTGGCTCTCGCGAATTTTATAGCCGGTCTTTTCGTTGCGATCATCCACCTCGACACGGATCCCGAGATCAAACATCCGGCCCCGCAGGCTCTCGGCATATGCTGTATGCCGTTCAGTAATGGGCAGGATCCGCACCTGAACAGGAGCCATCCATACAGGGAATGCACCGGCATAATTTTCGATCAGAATACCGATAAAGCGTTCAATAGAACCGTAAACTACGCGGTGCAGCATGACGGGACGATGCTTCTCCCCATCCTCTCCGATATAGGTCAGATCGAATTTCTCGGGCAGACTCATATCCAGCTGGATGGTCCCGCACTGCCACGTCCGCCCGATCGAGTCGCGCAGATGGAAGTCGATCTTCGGCCCGTAGAACGCGCCGTCTCCCTCGTTGACAATATAGTCTAAACCGCGATTTTCAAGAGCATTCCTGAGGCCTTCCGTCGCCAGGTCCCACATCTCATCCGAGCCCATTGAGTCTTCAGGACGTGTCGAAAGCTCAGCCTTGTACGAGAGACCGAATGTGCGGTAAACCTCGTCAAAGAGATTGATCGTGTGCTGAATCTCTCCCTCGATCTGATCCGGCGTCACAAAGAGATGCGCATCGTCCTGCGTAAAATTGCGCACGCGGAAGAGTCCGTGCAGCGCGCCCGACAGCTCATGCCGGTGCACAAGGCCGAGCTCCGCGAGGCGCAGAGGCAGATCGCGGTAGCTGTGCAGCTGAGAGCGGTAAACAAGCATGCAGCCGGGACAGTTCATCGGCTTGATCGCATAATCCTCTCCATCAATCTCAGTCGTATACATATTCTCACGATAGTGGAACCAATGCCCAGAAGTCTCCCAGAGCTTACGGCTGAGGATCACGGGCGTACTGATTTCCTGATATCCATAGCGACGATGTACCTCGCGCCAATACTCCAAGAGAGCGTTGCGCAGGATCATGCCGTTCGGGTGGAAGAACGGGAACCCCGGTCCTTCCTCATGCAGGCTGAAGAGATCGAGTTCCCGGCCGAGCTTACGATGATCGCGCTTTGCTGCCTCCTCAAGCATATGGAGATAGGCATCAAGCTCTTCCTGCTTTTCAAACGCCGTGCCATAAATGCGCTGAAGCATCTTATTCTTTTCGCTCCCGCGCCAATAGGCTCCCGCCACACTCTGCAGCTTAAGCGCCTTAACCTTGCCCGTCGACATGACATGAGGGCCCGCACAGAGATCGGTAAACTCTCCCTGCGTATAGATCGAGATCGTCGCATCGGCAGGCAGATCCCGGATGAGTTCTACCTTATAGTTTTCACCCTTGGCGCGGAAATATTCGATTGCCTCATCACGCGGAATCTCACGCCGCTCAAGTTTCAGATTCTCTTTGACGATCTTTTTCATTTCCTTCTCGATATCGCGCAGATCAGCGTCTGTCAACTGATGCTCCATATCGAAATCATAGTAGAAGCCATTCTCAATCGCAGGTCCGATTGCGAGCTGCACACGGCTCTCTGGATAGAGACGCTTCACTGCCTGCGCCATAATGTGCGAGCAAGTATGACGCAGAGCAAGCCGTCCGCCCGCATCCGCAAAGGTCAATACCTGAAAGGCGGCATCCTTCGTTACGGGCGTTGTCAGATCAACAACCTTCCCGTCGAGGCTCGCTGCCAGTGCCTTTTTTGCCAGCGAATTGCTCATCCCCTTGACGACATCCAGCAGCGTCGTCCCCGCCTCTGTCTCGCGAATGGAGCCATCCGGCAGTGTCAGCTTTACCATAGAACGCTCTCCTCCCAATCATAGAAAAAAGCCTTGCCCCTTGGGATAGGAAATCCATCCCATAGGGACAAGGCTATATGTTTCCACCCTACTCGGTATAGCCATTATAAGGCGCACGGCCCCCTGTGTCAAGGGCTTTGTGGTCCGCCATTGCCTGCAGCTGCTCGGCGGGCTCCAAGACCGGCACAAGCAGGCGGCGTCCGGCATAAACAGCGCCGTCGGGCGGAAGGTCATTCACCTCGATGATTGCCTCTTCGAGCTCTTCCGCCATTGTTTCTTTCGCCGCATATTTGCGGGCGATCGTCCAGACACTATCTCCTCGTATCACCGATACCTCGATAAACTCGGATGAACGCAGATATGGGTTCGTCAAATGAAGTGCAGATACCCCCATCCAAACGAGCGTAAATATGCTGAGCACGAAACCGATGCGTTTCATATTCCATCCCTCCATTTATATCAATATTCGTATATACATTCTCAAAACTGTTGTTCGCATATAGAATATCACAGAAAGGAGGTTCGGTCAACTATTTTCGAACATATTTTTGTGAAAAATTTGTTCGCGGAACATACTTTTGTAAAGAAAGAGTTGCTGCGCATATGCAGTAACTCCTGTCTTATTTTATTCTTTTATCTTTACGCGGCCCCTATCTCTTCGGACTTAGGAGGTCTTTCCATGGTCCTTGAAGCGAGAATGTAGGCGTCTACACTTTAATGCAGACTTGCTGCTTCGGTGGGCACCGAGGCATCCGCCTTTGCCGGGCGGCGTTCCTTCGCCACGGCAAGCATGAGCTTCAGGCGGTTGAGCTGGTTGACCTCGCTTGAGCCCGCATCACAATCGATCGCTGTGATGTTCGCTCCTTGATATGCCTTGCGCAGATCATGCATAACCCCTTTGCCCGTGATATGGTTCGGCAGGCAGCCGAAGGGCTGAAGGCAGACGACGTTGGGTACGCCTTCCTCGATGAGCTTGACCATCTCGCCCGTAAGGAACCAGCCCTCACCTGCCATATTGCCGAGGCTGACGTGGCGGGCAGCAAGCTCCGCCGTATGGTCGATGGACTGCGGCGGGCGGAAGTGGCGGCTTTCCTCCAAGGCCTTGCGCATCGGCGCGCGGAAGAATTCGATAACTTTGATGAACATGCGTCCGTAAAGCCGATCTT